>Ga0209760_100850_pt1 | contig 3962 bp, 3 predicted proteins | sample AraplaCL_Cvi_mLB_FD_184267 | JGI IMG/M metagenome (GOLD analysis project Ga0209760, IMG submission 184267) | Arabidopsis root microbial communities from the University of North Carolina, USA - plate scrape CL_Cvi_mLB (SPAdes) (version 2) | ecosystem: Host-associated > Plants > Roots > Endosphere ... | reverse complement strand
AGAGTACGCCAGCGGCATCGCCTGGGCCGTTGAAAAGCTGTAGTTTCCCGTTACCCGCTTGCGGGTTCTTGGGGCGTTCCGGATAAAGGTTAAAGGCGGCCTCATGCCGCCTTAGTCAGCCCTGCTTTATGCCGCATCAAACTTCCTGAACAACGCCTTCCCTTTCAGTAACCGAATCCCAAGCCAGCCACCGCACAGCGATAACAGCAACGCGCCGCATAACGGCAGTGCCAGCCATAATGTCCAGTCAGGCTGCCACGGGAAATCGAAAATCTTTGTCTGTAATCCCCATAGCGCCGCTTCTGCTCCCATCCCGGCCGCCACGCCCGAGACGACGCCGAGCAGGGCAAACTCACACCACAGCGTGGTGCGTAGCAGTCTTTTGCCCGCACCCAGCGTGCGGTAGACCACCAGCTCCTGCCTGCGTTGCCGCATTCCGACCTGAATCTGCGCCAGCAGCAGTAACACACCGCAGGCAGTGACCAGTACCACCATGATCTCCAGCGCCCGGCTGACCTGCGTCAGTACCTGACCGATCTGCTGCATGATGCTGCCGATATCCAGCAGACTCAGCGCCGGAAAAGCACGATTCAGCTGCGCCAGCAGAACCGGATTCGCCTCCATGCGGAAGCTGGTGAGCCAGGTCTGCGGCTGGCTGTCGAGCGCACCCGGCGGGAAGATAAAGAAGAAGTTCGGCTTCAGGCTTTCCCAGTCCACTTTACGCAGGCTGGTAATACGCGCGCTGAACGTCTGCGTATCGCCGTCGAACGTCAGGGTATCGCCGAGCTTCAGCCCCAGCCGATCCGCCAGTTCCACTTCCATCGACACTTCACCCGCTTTTGGTGGCCAGTTGCCTGCCACCAGCGGATTGTGATCCGGGCGATCGGCCAGTTCCGTCAGGTTGAGCTCACGGTTCAGGGCGTTATCCAGCTTCGGATCGGCCGGTTTGCCATTGAGTTCACTAAGCCGTACCCGCGCAATCGGGTAAAAGGTCCCGGGCGTGATCTGATGCGACTGCAGGAAGTCACGCACCTGCGGCACCTGATCGGCCGTCATGTTCAACAGGAAGAAGTTCGGGCTATCCGCCGGTAACTGCTGCTGCCAGCGATCCAGCAGATCGCCACGCATTACCAGCAGCAGCGCCAGCAGCATAAACGACAGTGAAAAAGCGGCGAGCTGGCTCAGCGTCATGCCGGGCTGGCGCAGCAGCCGGTTGATCGCCAGTCGCAATGCCAGATTGCGCACCACCAGCCGACGCAATAGAAGCAGAGTTCCCCAGCCGAGTAACGCCAGTAATCCTGCCAGCACCACCACACCCGCCAGCAGCGCCCAGAGCATTTTACTGCCGCCGACCAGCAGCGCTAACAGCGTCACGACCACCACGATCATTACCGGAATATAGAACTTCAGCGGCCAGAGATTTGCCACCGCATCGCGCCGCAGCACCCGCAGCGGCTGGGTTGCCAGCAGCAGACGATAGGGACGCAGTCCCACCAGCAGCGAAATTACAAACAATGAACCCACTGCCCAGATCCATGGCCAGACGCTGGCTGCCGGTAAGCTGGCAGGCAATACCGGTTTCAGCATCGCCATCAGGATCGCTTCCACACCCTGCCCCACCAGGCCACCGGCAATCGCCGCCAGCAGCAGCACCGCCAGCCACTGACCGATGATTAAGCGCTGCAACGCGCCGTGCGTCGCACCCAGGGTTTTCAGCACCGCCACCAGATCGTAGCGGCTGCGGCAGTAGTGACTCATGGCGACCGCCACGGCTGCAATCGCCAGCATCAGCGTCAGCAAGGCCGAGAGCAGCAGGAATTGTTGCGCGCGCTGCATCGAACGGCCCAGCGCATCTTCCGTGTTCTCAACGCTGATCCAGCGCTGATCCGCCTTCAGCTGCGGCTCAATCCAGCGGTCATAGCTGGTCAGCTGGTCAGGATTACCAGAGAATTTATAGCGCCAGGTGATGCGGCTGCCCGGCTGAATTGCACCGGTTTTCGCCGCATCTGCCAGGTTAATCAGCAGACGTGGCGCCATCTCAAACGGGTTAAAGCCGCCATCCGGCTCCTGAATTACCTCGCCGCTGATGCGCAGCTGGGTGTCTCCCACTTCCAGCGTATCGCCCACTTTCAGATTGAGCAGCGCCATCAGGCGCGGTGCTGCCAGCGCGGTGCCTGCCTGCGGTCTCAGCCCCGGAGGTTGCGTCTGTAAGGTGCCAAACATCGGATAGCGATCATCGACCGCTTTGACTGAGGCGAGTTGTGGCGACTGCCCGGCAAAGGTCATGGTCATGAAAGTCAGTTGAGAACTGACCGTCAGGCCGTTTTCCTTCGCTTTTTCCAGCCAGGCTTCCGGGGCAGCATCAGTGCTACGCAGCGTGCGGTCACCCGCCATAAAATCACGACTCTGCTGATTCAGCCCTTTTTCCATGCGATCGCTGATTGAGCCCAGCGCCAGTACGCAGGCTACCGCCAGCGTCAGAGCCAGCCAGACGATCAGCAGTGAGGGGGAGCGCCACTCGCGCCAGAACCAGCGCCAGATCATTGCTCCTCCCACAATTTTCCGTCACGCAGCCGCAATCGACGGTCGCAACGCGCTGCCAGCTGTTCATCATGCGTCACCAGAATCAGCGTGGTGGCGAAGTCGCGATTAAGAGAAAACAGCAGGTCGGCAATACGGTCACCCGTTTTACGATCGAGATTGCCGGTGGGCTCATCGGCAAATAGCAGGCCCGGACGACCGCTGAAGGCGCGGGCCAGCGCGACCCGCTGCTGTTCGCCGCCGGACAGCTGGGCGGGCAGATGATGCAGACGCTCACCCAGCCCGAGTAGCGTCAACAGTTCACGCGCCTGTTCGCGGCTCTGGCGATCGCTGTCGCCGCGCAACAGTGATGGCAGTTGAACGTTTTCCTGCGCATTCAGAGTCGGTACCAGCATAAATGACTGAAACACAAAACCAACCTGCCGGGCACGCAGTGCTGCACGCTGCTCTTCATTCATCTGGTGCAGCGGCTGACCCAGCAGATGCACTTCACCGCTGCTGCCATCGTCCAGCCCGGCCAGAATGCCCAGCAGGGTAGACTTGCCGGAACCCGACTCGCCAATCAGCGCAATGGTCTCGGCTGGTTTGACAACCAACTCAACTCCGGTGAGGATGGTTAACTGATGCTCTCCCTGACCGACGGACTTAGTAAGATGATGAACTTCAACAATGTTTTCCGCTGGCATTATCCCTTCCTGTTATTGATTCTTCTGCTGGTATCCCGTCTTGCTGCTGCAGATACCCTGATGGTGCTGGGCGACAGCCTGAGTGCGGGCTATCGCATGTCTGCCACTGCGGCCTGGCCCAGCCTGCTTGATAAGCAGTGGCAGCAGAAACCGAAAGTGGTCAACGCCAGCATCAGCGGTGATACTGCTGCCCAGGGACTGGCGCGCCTGCCTGCGCTATTAAAACAGCATAAGCCGCAATGGGTGTTAATCGAACTGGGCGGTAACGATGGTCTGCGCGGTTTCCCGCCCGACGCTATCGCACAGAATCTGAGTAAAGTGATCGACGATGTCAAAGCCGCTAATGCGAAACCCTTGCTGATGCAGATCCGTCTGCCCGCCAACTATGGCCGCCGCTACACCGAGGCGTTCAGCGGCATCTATCCGGAGCTCGCACAGCAGCATGCCATCCCTCTGGTGCCCTTTTTTATGGAGCAGGTCTATCTGAAACCCGAATGGATGCAGCAGGATGGTATTCATCCGAATCCTGATGCTCAGCCGTTTATCTCTGCGTTAATGGCAAAAGAACTGGCCCCCTTAGTTAAGCAGCCGTAACGCGCCAGGATGCGCAAATAGGGTAAATAAATGCAAAAAACTATTCTGATTACAGGTTGTTCAAGCGGCATTGGCCTGGTCGCCGCCCACGATTTACTGGCGCGAGGTTACCGGGTAATCGCCGCCTGCCGCAAAGCCGAC
>Ga0209760_100809_pt1 | contig 4252 bp, 3 predicted proteins | sample AraplaCL_Cvi_mLB_FD_184267 | JGI IMG/M metagenome (GOLD analysis project Ga0209760, IMG submission 184267) | Arabidopsis root microbial communities from the University of North Carolina, USA - plate scrape CL_Cvi_mLB (SPAdes) (version 2) | ecosystem: Host-associated > Plants > Roots > Endosphere ... | reverse complement strand
AAGAGCAAGGCAGCGCTGACCCGATCGTCAGGTAAGCACGGTATCCCGCAGCAGGCGGTCAAGCACCGTGAAATCCTGTTGTTCCTCGTGGACGGGCGCAAAAGCGTGGCTAAGCCGTTCCAAATGCAGTTCAAGAAACTGGTTGATGAGCGGCATGGCCAGGCCGTGCTCGGATTCCAGCGCGCGGCGCTTGATTGCCAGCAGTTCGGCAATCGCGTTTTTGAGCGGGACATCGACGACGATGGCATCCACCACGTCCTGAAAGCGCATGGGCACCGGTCCGCGCTCTTGTTCTATCCATATGCAGGCGAGCAGGGGCCGAAGCACGTACAGGTATTTCTTGAGGCGAACGGTTTCACCGCGCAAATGCTCGCGATAATTTTTCCTGGCCATGTGCAGATAATGGTGGAAAGCGCGTTCAGGGCGGCTGACCTGGCTGGCAGCGGTAACCATGGCCGTAAGGAATGCCGGATCTGCCTTGTAGACCACCGGCGATGATAGCCATTCCACCAGAGTGGCGTTGCCGTTGCGCAGCAGGCCAAGCGCCTTGCGCAGATCCCAGCCGCTGACGTCATAGACATCGCTGATAGGAAGTTCGATGACATCCCGTCCGGGAAGCACGGTCAAATACCAATCCAGGCGGTTGGCATAGATAAAACGAACGTCGTAGTCGCTGTCAGGTGAAGCAAATCCCCAGCCGCGGCTGCCGGATTCGCATGCGAACAGCACCTTGACGGCGTATTCAGCTTCAATCCGGGCAAGTGTGGCGTTGATCTGGATGCGGACATCGGGATCGATCGGGTGTTCGGTATCGTGACCGGCAAGTTTATCCATGGCGTAAATAAAAACACTTAGATTAGCCTAACGACCCGGGCCGCACAAATATTTGTATAAAGATCGCCCGGATAGCGCAGGGCATTGAGCGGCGGCCGAGATGCTTGCCGTTGCATCAAGCATCGACTTCACAGACAATACCTGAGCCAATTACAACAAGAGAGCTAACACTATGATTATGTGGGGGATTCTTTGCGGAGCTGTGCTGGGTTGGTTATGGCCGAGCGCAGGATACGGTGACTTCGGCATCTTTCTGGGCGGTGGTCTCGGTTTGCTGGCGGGACTGGGATTGCAGCATGCGATCCGCAGCGAGATGCACAAGTCGAATGAAAAATTGCGGCTGCAGATGCTGGAGCTGCTGAAGTCTCGCGGCGACAGCGCAACCGTCCCCGATTCAAAGCCGGCCGGCAAACCGGCGATGGCAAGCGAGCCTGGCGCTGCCGTAGCGCCGGCGGGAATCACCGCCCGGCCAGCCGCTTCGGATACTCCACCTACTGCGCAGCCAGCGCCGCCACCTGCACCTCCCCGCGTCCTTCCACCCGCCGAACCGAACGCCGTCGAACTGGCTTTTACCGCAGCCAAGAACTGGCTCCTCGGGGGCAACACGATAGTACGCATCGGCTTGGTGATCCTGTTCATCGGCCTGTCGTTCCTGTCCAGTTATGCGGCGGCCGCCGGCCTGTTTCCGGTCGAGTTGCGGCTGGCGGCTGTCGCCATTGCCGGGATTGCGCTGCTGGCGGTCGGTTTCGTCAAGCGCGAGGCCAAGCCGGCTTTTGCGCTGGCGTTGCAGGGTGGCGGCGTGGCGGTGATCTATCTCACCGTGTTCGCTGCTTTCCGCCGCTTTGACCTGATCGCGCCCTTGCCTGCTTTCGGTTTGATGATCGTGGTGTGCGCCCTGAGTTGCGCGCTGGCGCTGCTGCAGAATTCGCGCGCGCTCGCGGTGGCGGCTTTTGCCGGCGGTTTTGCGGTGCCGCTGCTGCTTTCTACCGGAGGCGGCAGCAGCGTCGCCCTGTTCAGCTATTACACGGTGCTTAACCTGGCGATCCTGTTCATCGCTTATAAACGTTCCTGGCGCGTGCTGAACATGGTGGGGTTTGTCGCGACCTTTGGCGTGGCTACGTTGTGGGGCGTGCTCAAGTACGAGCCGTCGCATTACATGAGTTCGCAGCTGTTCCTGATCGTATTCGTGCTGATTTATGTGGCGGCGGCGATCCTGTATGCGCGCAACACGCCGACCCGGCTTGGCAACGCAGTCGACAGCACGCTGATGTTCGGCACGGCGCTGGTCGGTTTTGGCTTGCAGGCCGGCCTGGCTGAACAGTTCAAGTTCGGCGGCGCCTTTTCTGCGCTGGGATTCGCCGCCTTGTACCTGGTGCTGGCAGCGGTGCTGATGCGGCGCGGGCGGGATAACTATCGCCTGATGATCGAATCCATGATCGCCATCGGCCTTGGTTTTGTAACGCTGGCGGTGCCGCTGGCGCTGGACATGCGCTGGACATCGGCGGTATGGGCGCTGGAAGGCGCAGGCGCGTTCTGGGTCGGCATGCGGCAGGCGCGCTGGATGCCGCGCGCGTTCGGGCTGTTGCTGCAAGTGGTGGCGGCCGGCGCTTTCCTCGCGGGGATCGACGACAATGTATCGGCCCTGCCGCTGGCCAACCCGATGTTCATGGGCGCCATGTTTATCGCCTTGCCGTCGTTCGCTATCGCTTGGTGGCTGCGCGGCGTGCTGCCGCACAGCGATTCGCGCTGGGCCAGGGAATTTGCCAAGGTCGAAGCCGTGCTGTCGCAGCCGGTCTACCTGTTTGGTTTCGTGTTCTGGTGCCTGGCGTGGATAGTCGAGATATGCCGCGAGCTGCCCGGCAGCGAAACCGGCATGGCAAGCGTACCGGTTTTCAGCGACGGCACCCAGCAGTTGCTGACGGTGCTGGCGCTGGTCGCGAGCGCATGGCTGTCGCTGCTGCTGGCGCGCAGGAGCAACTGGACGGTGGCCGCCTGGCCTAGCCGTTTCAGCTTGCTGCCGCTGGCGCTCGGTTTTATCGCGCAGGAGTTGTCCGGGGAACGTGTCCTGTACACGCCGGCCTGGGCTATCTGGCTGCTGGCCCTTGGCTTGCATTACTGGATGCTCTACAAGAACGACACGCAGACCCAAAACAATATCGCCACCCTCAAGCTGAATCGCGTAATGCATGTCGGCAGCGTCTGGCTGCTCACGCTGTTGCTGGCCGACTGCCTGTGGTTCGGCATCGAGCGCGGCAACTTACGGCAGAGTTCGTGGGCCAGCGTGGTGCTGCTGGTCAGCGCGATCGCGGTATTGCTGTGTTTGTCAGCCTGGGCTGGCAGGGCTAACCGTGTTGCGTTGCTGCCGGCGTTCAAGTGGCCGCTCGGCGCGCATGCCGTCGCCTACTACTGGTATGCGGCTTTGCCGCTGACAGTGCTGGTGTTCTTCGGCGCGCTGCTGATGGCGCTGCTGTCGCCGGGACATACAGCGCCGCTGCCATATATCCCGCTGCTTAATCCTACCGACCTGACGCTGGCCCTGGCTCTCGGCGCGCTGGTATTCTGGCGCCGCGCGATCGTCGCGGCCCAGCCCTTGCCTGCCGGCGCCGGCTGGGTGCCGCGCAGACAGACGCTGCTGGCGCTGGCCGCGCTGGCGTTTGTCTTGCTCAATACCGTCTGGCTGCGCACCGTGCATCATTTCTTTGGCGTGAGATGGGACAGCGCGGCGCTGTTTGACAGTTTTGTAGTGCAGACCGGCTACGCTATCTTGTGGACGCTGCTGGCGCTGGGCCTGATGCTGCTGGCGCACCGGCGCGCGCAGCGCGGTTTGTGGCTGACCGGCGCGGCGTTGCTGGGCCTGGTGGTGGTCAAGCTGCTGCTGGTCGACCTGTCGAATGCGGGCGGCGGGGAACGCATCGTCACCTTTATCGCGGTGGGTGCGCTGATGCTGGTGGTCGGTTATTTTGCGCCGTTGCCGCCGAAGGCCGCGGCGGCGGATGCCGCTACTGTGAAGGAAGCATAGAGATGAGATATTTTCCGATGCACGCTGCGGTGTGCCTGGCTGTAATGACAGCAGCCGGCGCTGCCTGGCCGGCGTCCGATCCGAACGACGCGCAGTCGTACGCGCTGCGCCTGCCGCTTGCCTTTGCCGCGGATGCGCCGCTGCAGCGCCTGATCCTGCCGGCGCAGGCGTTGGTGAGCCTGCAAACCGGCGGCTTGAGCGACGTGCGGATTTTCAACGCCAAGGGGCAGCCTCTGGCCATGGCCCTGTCCGACAGCGCCAGCCTGCGGCAAACCGATGCCCGACGATGCACCGGTAATCATAATCACGGCGTTCTCAATTCTCATGTCATCCCCTCCAGTAAAATGGTCAGAGAGCGAGAATAATCCTCAGCCGATTGTGCGGCGGCTGTAATCCTGC
>Ga0209760_100748_pt1 | contig 4721 bp, 4 predicted proteins | sample AraplaCL_Cvi_mLB_FD_184267 | JGI IMG/M metagenome (GOLD analysis project Ga0209760, IMG submission 184267) | Arabidopsis root microbial communities from the University of North Carolina, USA - plate scrape CL_Cvi_mLB (SPAdes) (version 2) | ecosystem: Host-associated > Plants > Roots > Endosphere ... | reverse complement strand
GGTGATTGCCGGGCGCAGGGCAATCTCAGGCAGCTTTAATCTTCGTAGCGCTTCAAGCTGGCCGCCATGCCCTTTTCCAGGTCGGACATGCAGCTGACGGTCACTTCCAGGTCGCGCAACAAGCCGTCGCGCACGCCGTACACCCAGCTATGGATGGTCAACGGCTGGCCGCGGTCCCAGGCATCCCGGACGATGGTGGTGCGGCAGATATTGGCAACCTGCTCCATCGAATTCAGTTCGCACAGGCGATCATGGCGCACGGTTTCCGGCAAGGCTTCGCCCAGGTAGCGTTCATGCTTCTGGTGCACGTCTTCGACATGGCGCAGCCAGTTGTCGGCCAATCCGACACGACGCTTGGTCAGCGCCGCATGGACGCCGGAGCAGCCGTAATGGCCAACCACAAAAACGTGCTTGACCTTCAATACGTCTACTGCAAACTGCAGTACCGACAGACAGTTCAGGTCGCTGTGCGCAACCACGTTGGCGATGTTGCGGTGAACGAACAGTTCGCCCGGCAGCAAGCCCAGCAATTCATTTGCCGGCACCCTGCTGTCGGAACACCCGATCCAGAAATACTCCGGCGCCTGCTGCGACGCCAGCTTTTTGAAAAACTCCGGATCGCGGGCGGTAATTGCCGCCGCCCACTCACGGTTTCTCTGGAAAAGGTCTTCTCGGGTCAGGGATTGCTTGTTGTTTGCTGTCATCGTTTTCTATTCAATAAAGTTCCATCTGCATAATGTTTTTGCAACACATGCGCGACATCCTAGGCCTTATTTTATAGAAAGTTGGCTTTTGCCATCGGCTTTTATCCGATATGCGGCATTCCGTTTTGGCGCACCCTATCCGGTCTGGCCCAGCAACAAGAGTTTCAGCTTGCTGTCCGCCGGCTTCTCGCCCAGCCAGATTTTCAGCAAAGCGTTATAGAACACCAGGTCAGGCAGCGTCTCCGACACCGGCTTGCCGTTGAAGTGGATCTGCGTGCCGACGCCTGGAATCCAGTCGGTGGTCATGACGTCGCCTTTTTTCAGCTCCGGGATCGAGGCAAACAGTTCGCCGAATTTCAGCAGCTGGTTGACGATCTTCGATTTGTCCGCCTTGTCCACGTTGTTCTGGATACCGGTCATGAAAGCGCGGCTGAAATCCTCGCTGCTGACGTCACGCAGCATCACCAGTTCGATCCGGCGCGCGCCTGGCGCTGCCAGCACGTCCGGCACCGTGGTTTTCTTGTCGGATAAATATAAGGCCGCGGTATAGACCTTGAAAATGACCTTATAGCGGATCCCGGCGCCGTTGAGTTTCAAGTCCTGGTTGCCGACCTTGGCGGTTTCTTCGATCTTGACGCCGGCGACGTCTACCGCAAATGCACCCTGTGCCAGGAACAGCGCGGACAACACGCAGGCGCAAGCCCCTGCACGCTTCAAACGAGCAACTATCTTCATGTCTCCCCCTATGTTTGTATATGGAGTTTGTCTTGACCGCAAATAAAAGAACGATCGTTTTATTATTACCCTATACAGAATAGTGAGCTGGACAAAATTATGCAATAAAGAATTTGTTAGCGATGACTGGGCGCCGCGCCCGTGCCTATGGCAGCCGCCGAAAAAAAAGCCGCCAACCGTAAGGCTGGCGGCTTTCGCGAGGCTAAGAGCAGACCGGCTTATTCGAAGAACTCTTTTACCTTGTCTTTCCAGGACTTGCTCTGCGGGCTGTGCTTGGCGCCGCCTTCGCTGGTGAGCTGCTCGAACTCCTGCAGCAGTTCCTTCTGGCGATCGCTGAGCTTGACCGGGGTCTCTACCACGACGTGGCAGAACAGGTCGCCGGCATAACCGGAGCGCACCCCCTTGATGCCCTTGCTGCGCAGGCGGAAAGTCTTGCCGGACTGGGTGCCGTCGGGAATCGTGAAGGAAGCCTTGCCGTTCAATGTCGGCACTTCGATTTCACCGCCCAGGGCAGCCTTGGCGAACGAGATCGGCATTTCGCAATGGAGGTCGTCGCCTTCGCGCTGGAACACCGCGTGCGGCTTGATGTGGATTTCCACGTACAGGTCGCCGGTCGGTCCGCCGTTCATGCCTGGCTCGCCGTTTCCGGACGAACGGATCCGCATGCCGTCGTCGATCCCGGCCGGAATCTTCACTTCCAGCGTCTTGTTGCGCTTGATGCGTCCTGCGCCGGCGCAGGATGTGCACGGTTCTGGAATGATCTTGCCGCTGCCGTGGCATTTCGGGCAAGTCTGCTGGATGCTGAAGAAACCTTGCTGCATCCTGACCTGGCCATGGCCGCCGCAGGTTGGGCAGGTAACCGGCTCGGTGCCGGGTTTGGCGCCGCTGCCGTGGCACGGTTCGCACTCGTCCCAGCTTGGCACCCGGATCGTGGTGTCGAAACCGTGCGCCGCTTGCTCCAGCGTGATTTCGAGGTTGTAGCGCAGATCGGCGCCGCGGTACACCTGCGGTCCGCCGCCACGGCCGCCGCGGCCACCGCCGCCGCCGAAGATATCGCCGAAGATGTCGCCGAAGGCGTCGGCAAAACCGCCGCCGCCACCGCCGCCGCCGCCCATGTTAGGGTCGACCCCGGCGTGGCCGTAACGGTCATAGGCCTCGCGCTTTTGCGGATCGGCCAGCATTTCGTAGGCTTCTTTCGCCTCTTTGAATTTTTCTTCCGCACCTTTGCTGTCCGGATTGCGGTCCGGATGGTGCTTCATTGCGAGCTTGCGGTACGCCTTCTTGATTTCGTCATCAGTAGCGTTTTTCGCAACACCCAGTATTTCGTAAAAATCACGCTTCGCCATCTTTTTGCACCCAGTTGTTTAAGCGAAAACGCCGAACAGAGCTGTAATAGCATCTGCCCGGCGCATCTTCGCGCCAGTTCGCCGATATAAATTGGCAAACCAGCGCTGACGAAGATCTTACTTGTCTTTCACTTCCTTGAAGTCGGCGTCGACCACGTCGTCTTCCTTCGGCTTGGCTTCCGCACCTGCGGCGCCGGCTTCAGCGCCGCCGGCGGCAGCTTGCTGCGCCTGCATGTCAGCGTACATCTTTTCGCCGAGTTTTTGCGCGGCAGTGGTCAAGGCAGCGGTCTTGTTGTCGATGGCGGCCTTGTCGCTGCCCTTCAACGCTTCTTCCAGTTCCTTGATCGCTGCTTCGATGCTGGCCTTTTCGCCTGCTTCCAGCTTGTCGCCGTATTCCGTCAGCGATTTTTTGGTCGAATGGACCAGCGCATCGCCCTGGTTATGGGCTTCAGCCAATTCCTTCAGGCGCTTGTCTTCTTCGGCATTCGCCTCGGCGTCGCGCACCATCTTCTGGATCTCTTCTTCGGTCAGGCCGGAGTTTGCCTTGATGGTGATCTTGTTTTCCTTGCCGGTAGCCTTGTCCTTGGCGCCTACGTGCAAAATGCCGTTGGCGTCGATGTCGAAGGTCACTTCGATCTGCGGCGTGCCGCGCGCTGCCGGCGGGATGCCTTCCAGGTTGAATTCGCCCAGGCCCTTGTTGCCGGCAGCCATTTCGCGTTCACCCTGGAATACCTTGATGGTCACGGCCGGCTGGTTGTCGTCGGCGGTCGAGAACACCTGGCTGAACTTGGTCGGGATGGTGGTGTTCTTCTGGATCATCTTGGTCATCACGCCGCCCATGGTTTCGATACCCAGCGACAGTGGCGTCACGTCCAGCAGCAGCAAGTCCTTGCGGTCGCCCGACAAGACCGAACCCTGGATCGCAGCGCCGACGGCGACCGCTTCATCCGGATTGACGTCCTTGCGCGGATCCTTGCCGAAGAATTCCTTTACCTTTTCCTGCACCTTAGGCATGCGGGTCATGCCGCCGACCAGGATGATGTCATCGATGTCGGAAACCTTGACGCCGGCGTCCTTGATGGCGATGCGGCAAGGCTCGATGGTCTTGGCGATCAGCTCTTCCACCAGCGATTCCAGCTTGGCGCGGGTCATCTTCAGGTTCAGGTGGATAGGCGCGCCGTTGGCCATGGCGATGTACGGCTCGTTGATTTCTGTCTGTTGCGAGGACGACAGCTCGATCTTGGCGCGTTCAGCCGATGCCTTGATGCGTTGCAGCGCAATTGCATCCTTGCCCAGGTCGATGCCGTTGATCTTCTTGAATTCGTCCAGGATGTAATCGATGATGCGCTGGTCGAAGTCTTCGCCGCCGAGGAAAGTATCGCCGTTGGTGGACAGCACTTCAAACTGCTTTTCGCCGTCGACATCGGCGATTTCGATGATCGAAACGTCGAAAGTGCCGCCGCCCAGGTCATACACGGCAATCTTGCGATCGCCTTTTTCCGCCTTGTCCAGGCCGAATGCCAGCGCAGCCGCGGTCGGCTCGTTGATGATGCGCTTGACGTCCAGGCCGGCGATACGGCCGGCATCCTTGGTGGCTTGGCGCTGTGCGTCGTTGAAGTATGCCGGCACCGTGATCACGGCTTCGGTCACTTCTTCGCCGAGATAGTCTTCGGCAGTCTTTTTCATCTTGCGCAGCACTTCCGCCGAGATTTGCGGCGGCGCCAGTTTCTGCTCGCGCACTTGCACCCATGCATCGCCGTTGTCGGCCTTGATGATCTTGTAAGGCATCAGCGCGATGTCTTTCTGCACTTCTTTTTCGTCGAATTTGCGGCCGATCAGGCGCTTGGTTGCATACAGCGTGTTGGTCGGATTGGTGACCGCCTGGCGCTTGGCTGGAGCGCCGACCAGGATTTCGCCGCCTCTTCATCGACCTTGA
>Ga0209760_100717_pt1 | contig 5015 bp, 4 predicted proteins | sample AraplaCL_Cvi_mLB_FD_184267 | JGI IMG/M metagenome (GOLD analysis project Ga0209760, IMG submission 184267) | Arabidopsis root microbial communities from the University of North Carolina, USA - plate scrape CL_Cvi_mLB (SPAdes) (version 2) | ecosystem: Host-associated > Plants > Roots > Endosphere ... | reverse complement strand
GGTTCGGGAAAGATAATGAGCTGGATGCAAGGCTGGTTGCTGGTTTGCGGCTTGTTGGCAAGCCAGTCCGTCTTCGCGGAGCATCTCGATGCCCAGCTGACAATGCGTTATGACGGTGGCAATTACAATTACAGGAACGGCATTTACTTCTTGATACCGGGTCCCTTGGACAGCACCAAGACGATGATCGAGAAGAGTATCGATGGCGAGGGTCTCAAAGGTTTTCAATGGCAAGACCGATCCGCAGCGTTGAGCACGATGGAATACTACTGGCCCACCATCAGCCAGGTCAATCAGCCGGCTTTGCAGAAAGCGCTCAACCAGAAGGCGTCCCAAGAGGCGTCGCTGGTGCTGGATAAGGCCTTGGCGGAGGGGGCCATCACGCCGGGCGAGAGGACGCAGTTTCAACATGCCATCCTGCAGCAGCGGGAATATAAAAAGAGCGACCTGAAAGACGTTCCTTTTTTCAAGCAGCACATCAACCGCTGGACATTCGCCCGTAAAACGGAAAGTTCCAAGGTGGGAAGTTCCAAAATTGTCGATGATTTTGGCGTCATCATGGATGTTTCGCCGATTCTCAGTCGCGGCCCCATGACCCTGGTCTGGTTTGGTGGGACGGAAACGATCACCACTAAAACACTTCGCCTCTGGACCTGCATGATCGGTGTGACTTGCGTTCCCTTTCCTCATATAAAGCATGACAAACAGGTCAAAGACAAAATAAGTCCGGCGCTTGAACACGCCATAAATGAACTGGGGGCGAACCTGCATGCACTGCCGCTGGCCGAAGCCGCAAGCATCATGCGGACACCGGACGAGGAATCGATCAACCAGGCACCTAACGAGGAATCGATCAACCAGGCACCTATGATGGCGATCAGTACTGCGGCGGTCCAGGATCCACTCATTTTCGACTTGCCCGAGGATGAATCTTATTCTCGCCGCCGCGGCGATCAAAAATGGCGCCTGGTGACATTGCCCGATGGCAGCGCCCTGATCTCTGGCTACCCACAGACGCATCGGCTGGTGCTCAAGGCGGGTAAGTTGGAGAGTCAAAGTACCGCCCCTTACTTTCCCGGTGCTGATGACCTGAAACTAGATCCTGACGGAAAGCTGTGGGGCATGGCCTTTGACGGGGCCACCCGCACCTCAGCACTTTTGTCGTGGCGCCTGGACAAAACCAAAGCCATCATGCATCCGCTACACAAAATCATAGGCTGTGTGCATTCGCGGCACGGTTTGGTGAACCGTAGTATCGACGATTGGGTGGTCCAGCCTGGACGCGGCGTTGCGCTCCGCGCGGACGGCGAGCTCTTTAGCTTTTCGGCAAAAGACAATACGTTCACCCAGCGTCCGTGGAACAGCAGTCTGCGCCGCGAGGCCGTCGATACCCTGCAGCATGTCATGCCCGGGGTAGGCAGCAGGCAGATTCAATTCAATGACGGCCTGTTCTGGCTTGCTGACTACAACGGCTACGCCATTTCCCCGGATACGGGGCGTGTTGTCAAGACCGTCAAGACAGGTACTGGGGGTTTGCTCTTCGGCAGCTTGGCGGCGAATTGGGGGGTGGCTCACACGTCAGAGGGACGCTACCGCGTTGTCGATCTCAAAAACGGCCTGCCGCGATGGGATCTGGACGTGCCCATGACGAAATTCTCAGGTGGTCTCGCCCGCACGGCCCACGGCCGCCTGCTGGCCACGACCAGAGGATCTGCCAATGTCGCCGTCTTCGATATGCGCAGCGGAATCAATGTAGCCAACATCCACCTACCCAAGGACGTTAGCGATGCAGTGATCGCCTTTTCCTGGAAGGGTGACGCACTTTGGATGGTGGTTGGCGGAGATGCCCGGAAAGTCATGATATGGAATGTTCCAGAGGCTCTGCGCGACCCTGCCTCGGGCACGGCCATACCAGATCAACGGCGATGCACGTACAGTCATGACTGCAGGGGGTAGAGAGTCTCACTCGGCAACGTCGCGACCTGGTCCCGTTTTAGCCAACAATTGAGGATGTTTCATGACAACGCTGCCTAGCCAAAATGCATCTGGCATCGCTTCGTTCAAACGCGTGTGCCAGTTGATACTGGCAAGTTGCCTATTATTTGTGCTGGCAGGTTGCACCGACGAGAAGAGACTGGGACTGATCCATGACGGACGTTTTATTTTCGAGCGCATTCAGATTACGCGACACTACCCGGACAGCACCTCATTTTCGGAATACACCAGGATTCGACATGGCTTCTTTCGTACTCTCATCCACTTTCCAAACGACAGTTGGGACCTGATCGATGACGTCATGCGCCTGCCCGGACCCAAGTCGGCATGGCTTATTAGCGTGGGCGAGCAGATCGGTGTATTAACCGAAACCAATGGGCGCGCCGTTATCAAGCGAATATGGACGAACGACATGGGCGCCGGCAGCAATAGCTCGATACAAAGGATCGATCAGTCACGTTGGTACATCCCAGATCAACGGCGTCTTGGCGAATATCCGAATTTCCAGTATCGCGGTGGGCAAATCTTTGATGCCGAAACATTGTCCCTGCGCTGGTTGCCGCTGATGCCCGTAACCGAAGGACCGTTTGACATTATGAGTAGCGGGTACGACGTCAGTTTTCTTGCCGTTTCACCTGATGAGACTACTGTCGCGTGGCTTGTCAATAAAAGGACCAGGGCTGAGGGCCAATTGCAGGTGCTTGTCTCGGATGGGCAGCAACCGCAGGTGTCTCATTTAGCCATTGAGAATTCTTTATGGAGCAGTAATCCACTTCCTCGCATCCCTTGGCCAGGTGGAGGCCTAGGCGGTGGTTTGAATGTTCAGCCGGTGGTTCAGCAATGGTTTGACTCGTTGTTTCGCTGGGATAGAAATGAGGATGGCCGATGGCGGCTTGAGCGGCGCTAGAGAATGTCTGGATAGCTCCGCTGTTGCAGGCGAGTTCTGGCTGAGGTCTGGACGCGTGACCAGAGTCGGCGTGCCGGTCCTGGTCACGCTTGCCTCAGCAACTGGTGTTAGAGCGCCAGCAAGCTTGGTCAAACTCACTTGCTATCCGTTTCCTCTGTACACATTTTCCATTCTCATTTAAGACTTTTCCTATTTTCCACAAGGACCCGGTTCGGGATAATCGCCGATTGCCCGCAACAACCGTCGGCTATCAACCGTGAAGCATCATGAGAGCCATGCGAATTACATCGCCTATGGCGTTCTGGCCGTCTGCCAATGGACATCTGTCGCTGCAAAAAAAAAGATATCAGTGACAGCTGCCTGGCTAAGAATATTAGGTAAACAAGATGACATCTTCCATTTTAACGGTCCGCATTCCATTGATATTTATATTTGTTGGATTGCTCGCTGGTCGCCAGAGTAATTGCTCTTTTCTCTCGCGTAGCAGCAGTGTCGGTTGCGATTCAGTGATGTGTTACTGAAGAAAGAGATGCCAAATGAATTGTGGAAAATAGCAATAAGAGAATGTTGCATGATACCGATCAAACATACGGCGTAATACGCTTCGCTATTACGTCCTACGCCTTGCCACGTTGAGAAGACGGCGTTTGATCCTTCGTATCGAAACACAACCAGGTGAACGTACGTTGTTTCGTGGGCCAAGTCGGTTGGGAGGAAAAGTCCATGGCGCTGCCCCATGATTCGTTCAACTCTTAGACTTTTCTCGCCCAATTTTCAGATTTTTCTTATATTTTCGGTCCGCCGCCCCGGCGTACGATGACGCCGTCAAATTCAATTTATCGCAACGGTCTATCCGCCTCGTCAACCGGGGTTGATGACCCGTAACAAATATCCCGGATCAAGGAGCCTGGCCATGGTTATCTATTTGAAGAGCATCGCGCTTGTTTTGAGCATGCTCGTTGCAATGCCTGCCTTGGCAGAACAGGCGCGGCAGCCGGTCGCGGATAAGGTGACAGCTTACAGCGGCACGCAGGGTGTAAAAGTGTGGACGCTTCGCATTGGAGAGCGTTCCGCCAATCAGGCGTTGGTGCAGGTTGATGGCATCGATCACGATTGGCGGTTGAAGATTCAGAAAATGGATGTCGAGAAGACCAGCAGGGACATGCGTTATTCCACTCTGGTAAACGGGGAGAAATTTGTCGCGCTCATCGTGCGCGGCAACTCGGGGGAGTTGTATCTGCCGGGCGAATTGCAGGAGATCAGCGTGAAATATGACGATGTACTGTCCGGGAAGGGGAACGCTGAAGCCTTTCTCACGGATTATCTGAAATAGCCCGGTGCTCATTTCGACTTTCGCAATCCCGGGGCATATGAAGCAAGCCCAGCAAGTGGAAATGCGACTCGTCGATCTCGATGCCGTGCCAATGATTGAGCTTGATTTTGAGGGATGATTTCAGCCCAGCCTTGCTTCATTATTGAAACCTTAAATTCCTATGAAGTAGCGATAAAAAAGTATCCCAGCGATGGGTATCCGATACACGTAGTTCCCATTCCATTTATGAGGTATCCAATGAATGTCTGTTTTAAATTCACTGTAAAAGAAGAGCCTGTATCCGTGGAAGTGGGCTATGAAAGACTGACTCAGCTGCTCGCCGCCATGCGTCCATTTCTGCCGGTTCCAGAATGGTATGTCACTCCAGGATCAGAAGAAGAATCTAAAGGTCGCCTAATCGCCGTGTCTGACTCTGCTCGATTTCTGGCGCGGGCCAGGCATGATCTGGAAGAAAATCACAGGGACTGGTCTGAAATCGAAGTATTGCCTGAATATCCCTTTGGGTTTGAAGTATGGCTGACCAGTGCAATGGATGGAAATGCCTTCCAAATTAAGGAAGGTCGTTGCGCTCTGAAATTCGAACCGGGTGGAGGGAGAATTCAGCTGGAAATCTGCAGGCCCGATTTCGCCTGGCCAGGCAAGCTCACCGAGCGGATGAAAGGGGTTCTCAACGCTGTGTTGCATCTGGATCCCGCATCCATTGAATTTGCGTCGCTTGATGTTGAACAGTTTCCTAGAAAAGACGGCGAACGTGGCGCCGACAGTTGATGAAAGCGCGGA
>Ga0209760_100688_pt1 | contig 5253 bp, 7 predicted proteins | sample AraplaCL_Cvi_mLB_FD_184267 | JGI IMG/M metagenome (GOLD analysis project Ga0209760, IMG submission 184267) | Arabidopsis root microbial communities from the University of North Carolina, USA - plate scrape CL_Cvi_mLB (SPAdes) (version 2) | ecosystem: Host-associated > Plants > Roots > Endosphere ... | reverse complement strand
CCCGGCGTGAAGTCGCGCATGACGACCTGCGCGACGCGCACCTGACGGGCCTGCTGGGCATTGATGGTGACGTTCTGGAGATCCTTCGTCGCGGGGGCGGGCGAGGCGCTGGTGTCCGCGGCGGTGAAGGGCGCGCGCAGAAACACGGCCAGCAGGATGGCCACCAGCAGGCAGGCACCAGCGATCAGGCGTCCTTGATGCTTCTTCATGAAACCTACGGCTTGTCACACGGAAACAGGGGAGTCGCGGCATGGCAGCCGCGCTGCGGGTGCCTGCTTGTTCCGGCGACGAAACGGCGCGCCGCCGGGCAGGGAAAGCCGCGCCACCCTAAGGCAGGCCGGCCGCCAGCGACAGTTACGGTTTGGAAAGGTTGGCGGCTGGCAGCTCGATGGCCACCCGCAGACCGGGCGAGGTGTTCTGCAGCGTAAGACGGCCGCGATGCAATGCCACCACCGCCGCCACGATACTGAGGCCCAGCCCGTTGCCGCGCTGGTGGCGGCTGCTGTCCACGCGGAAGAAGCGTTCGGTGGCGCGGGCCAGTGCGGGTTCGGGGATGCCCGGACCGTCGTCCTGCACGCTGATGCATACCCAATCGCCCGCCTGTGCAGCGGTCATCAGGACGTGGGCGCCTGCACCGGCATACTTGAAGGCGTTGTCCAGCAGGTTGGCCAGCACGCCAGCGAGCAAGTGGCGGTCCGCCACCACGCAGGGATCGCCTTCCACCGTGGACCGCAGGCTGATCGAGCGCAGTTCGGCGGCCGGCTGGTAGAGCTCGATCAAGTCGCCCAGCAACGTATCCAACGGCAGTGCTTCGAAACTGCCGCGGCGTATGCCTGATTCGGCTTCGGCGATCTGCAGCATCTTGTCCAGCACGGTGATCAGGCTGTCGATCTCGTCGATAGCGTATTGCGCGTCGCGGGGCAGGCGTGTGTCCCGTTGTGGCGAGCGCAGCGCCTGCTCCAGCGCGGCACGCACCCGTCCCAGCGGCGTGCGCAGGTCGTGCGCGATGGCATTGGAGACCTGACGAGTGTTGTCCATCAGCCGCTCGATTTCATCGAGCATGTCGTTGACGTCACCCGCCACGATGGCGAATTCGTCGCGCGAGCGTCCCACGGCGATACGCCGGTCCAGCCTGCCGGCGGCGACCTCCGTGGTGGTGCGATGGATGGCCTTGAGCTGCCGCTGCAACTGCGAACGGAACAGCCACGCGCCGCCACCGGCGAGCAACAACGCAAGCAGGCCGCCGATGCCGAAGGCCACCACGATGCGGTGTTCGAGCGTGCGCACATCCTGCATGTCGCGTCCCACCAGCAAGGCGCTGCCATCGGCAAAGCGATGGGTCAGCAATCGGCTGGTGGAATGCCGATCGAGACGGTCCACCTCCAACTGGTGCATGCCCTCCGTGGCGACCGCGGCGTTTGGCCAGGCGGTCAGGTTGCCGATCACCTTCGTTCCGTGCGGATCGAGCAGCAGGTAGATCTCCGTATCCGTGTCCTGGTTGTCGGTCAGCAGGTCGTGGATGTCGCTGGCCAGCGCGCCCCGTCCGTGCTGTTGTTCCTCCTGCACGAGATGGCGCAAATGGCTGTGCAACTGTTCGTCGATATTGCTGCGCAGGATGCCCGCGGTACCCACGTAGAACACCGCGGCTATCAGCACCACCGAAAGCAGCAGCAGGACGCCATAGCCCGCCGCCATGCGGAATACGACCGAATGGCGGAAATCACTCAGGGACATGCGTGCCGTCGTCATGGGCGCCGATGGTGAAGCCCACGCCGCGCACGGTGCGGATCAGCGGGGGGGCGCCGTTTTCATCGATCTTCGTGCGCAGACGGCTCATCTGCACATCGATCACATTGGTCTCCGGGTCGAAGTGGAAGCCCCAGACTGCGGCGAGCAGCATCTTCCGTGTCACGACCTCGCCCTGGTGGCGCATCAGGTATTCGAGCAGTTGGTACTCGCGCGGTTGCAGCGATACCAGAAGGCCATTGCGGAATACCCGGCGCGTGCGTGGCTCCAGCGTCAGGTCGCCCACGCTGAATACGTCGGGTTCCGGTCGCTGGCCGGCACGGCGCGCGAGGGCCTCCACGCGTGCCAGCATCTCGTCGAGGGCGAAGGGTTTGGTCAGGTAGTCGTCGCCGCCGTTGCGCAGGCCGCGGATGCGCTCGTCCAGGCTGCTGAGTGCGCTGAGCACCAGCACCGGCGTACGGTCGTCGCGCAGGCGCATGGTCGACAGGATATCCAGGCCATCCACGCCGCCCGGCAGCATGCGGTCCAATACCACCAGATCCCAGCGCTCGTTGCTGACGCGGGACAGGCCACTGGCGCCGTCATGGCAAGCCTCCACCTCGTGCCCTGCGTCGGCCAGCCCTTCGCGGATCAGGTCTGACGTGGGAATGTCGTCTTCGATAAGCAGACAGCGCATGGCTCCGGTCCATAGTGGGAATGGCGGCGCATGCAAGCGGGTCGCCGACCCTTCATCATCCCCCTATCGTAATCAGTAGGCGGCCCCGGCGTGGAACAGTGGCTCGAGAAGGCAATGCAGGGCGTGGATCCGGATAGCCCGGATGCCTTTCTGCATATCTTCGTGAACCTGATGGCCATGGTGCCGTGGGGGGCGCTGGTCTTGTGGAACGTCCTGTTCGTGGCGGTGGGTGCCCTGCTGGGCTGGTGGCGCGGGCGCACCGTGGAAGGCATCGTCTGGGCAGCCGTGCTCGGGCCCATCGGCTGGATCATCGTGCTGGCCAGGCCGCGCGCAAAGGGCACGCCTACGCCGCCACCGCTGCCGCGGCGGCGCTGAACAAGCGCTTGCGCCGGCTCGCCGCAGGCTCCATGTAAGCGACGGTGTATGATGGGCGCAGAGGTGAATCCGTTGAGCCATACCGCCGACAAATCGCACGCGCACCACCACCACCATCATCACCACGACGATGCGCAAAGCTTCGTGCGTGCGGTGGAGCATGCCAGCGAGGAGCGCGGTCTACGCCTGACGCCCTTGCGCAAGGAAGTGCTGGAGCTGGTCGCGGCCGCCGGTAAACCCGTGAAGGCCTACGACCTGCTCGATCAGTTGCGCGAACGCCATGGCAATGCAGCGCCGCCCACGGTTTATCGCGCGCTGGATTTCCTGCTCGAGCATGGCTTCATCCACAAGCTGGAATCCATCAACGCCTTCGTCTCCTGCCACCATCCGGCAGAGGCTCACCAGGTGCCGTTCCTGATCTGCGACAACTGTTCCAGCGCGCAGGAAGTGTGCGACGAACGCGTGGCGGAGCTGATCGAGGCACAGGCCAAGGCCTTCGGCTTCCGTCCGCAGGCGCAGACGCTGGAAGTGCACGGCCTTTGCAAGAACTGCCGCAAGAGCTGAGCCTGCTGACGGCCTGAATGGCCGCGCGCGCCGGGCTTGCTTTCGAGACGTTATAATGTAACATGCGTTCAACGGGCTATTCCAAGGCCCGATCCGCTTTCCGCCCCGGCCCGATGGAAGCTCCCGAACAGAACAAGAAACGCTGGTGGTCCCTGGCAGACCGGATAGGCGCAACGGCGTCGTTCCTGTGCGCCATCCACTGTGCTGCACTGCCGTTCGTGCTTGCCCTGCTGCCGGTGCTCGGGCTTGGCTTCCTTGCCGATCATGCGTTCGAGCGCGGCTTCGTGATGTTCGCCTGTGCGTTGGCGCTGATCAGCCTGATCAGTGGCTATCGCCACCATCATCGTCCGTTGGCGTTGTTCCTCGCGCTGCCCGGTCTTGCGTTGCTGATCACCGGTGTCACCTTTGCCGAGGGCTATTCGGTTGGCCTGCACAGCGTGCTGGTTACCTGTGGTGGCTTGCTGGTGGCCGCGGGGCATTTCATCAACCTGCGCACGCATCGCGCGCTGCACGTGCACAGTCCCCAATGCGCCCACTGAGCGCCGCGACGCCCGTCGTCGTGATTGTGTAACGGGGCCTGCGGTTTCTAGCATTTGCACCCATGAGTTCTCCCCACGCGCACACCCACGATCATCACGGCCATGACCATGACCACGGTCATGCGCACGATCACGTGCATGGTCACGATCATCCGCACGCTGGCGTTACTGGCCGCGAAAAAAAGCTGATCTTCGCCTTTGTGCTCACCACGCTGATGATGCTGGTGGAAATGGTAGGCGGCTTCTGGTCCGGTTCGCTCGCGCTGGTGGCCGATGCAGGGCACATGCTGATCGACGCTCTGGCGCTGCTGCTTGCCGTGGTCGGTGCGTGGTTCGCGCGCCGGCCGGCGGATGCGCGGCGCACTTACGGCTACGGCCGTCTCGAAGTGCTGGCGGGTTTCGTCAATGCGCTGACGCAGTTCGTGCTGGTGGCATTCATTGCGTACGAAGCGATCACGCGTCTGTTCGAACCCACCCACATCCTCTCCGGCATGATGCTGGTGGTCGCGCTGATCGGCCTCGTCGTCAATGTGCTGGTGTTGAGCACGCTGCATGGGCACGCCCACGATGACGTGAACCTCGCGGGTGCCACGTTGCACGTGCTGGGCGACCTGCTCGGTTCGGTGGCCGCCGTGGTGGCGGCGTTGCTGGTCCGCTGGATGAGCTGGAACTGGGCGGACCCAGTACTTTCGCTGCTGGTCTCCCTGTTGATCCTCAACAGTGCATGGCGCCTGTTGCGCCGTTCCGCGCACATCCTGCTGGAAGGCGTGCCCGAGGGCATGAACACCGGTGACGTGGAGGAGGCGCTGCGTGGCGCCGATGCCTCCATCCGCGACGTGCACCACCTGCACGTGTGGCAACTGGCTTCCGGCTCGCGCATGGCGACGCTGCATGCGGAACTGCACGAGGGTGCCAGCAGCGGATCCGCGATCCGGGCGATCAATCAGGTGCTGGAAGAGCGCTTCAGCATTCAGCATGTCACCGTGCAGATCGACGCCGAACCCTGTCCCGATGAGACGCGTGGCTGCGCGGGTCCTGGCTGCCGCTGACCGCCGCGCTGAATAAGGCTGGCGGCGCGACTATTGCGCTTTGGGCGGTCGCTGATACGATGATCGGCCGTATTCACCTTAACGAATCAAGGAGTTCCCCATGGGCAAGGGCGATCGTAGGACCCGTCGCGGCAAGACCTATCGTGGCAGCTACGGCAACAGCCGCCTTCACACGGCGCAGCCGGCCGTGGCCGGTGGCAAGGCTACCGTGACCAAGCCGGCCGCCGCCAAGAAGGCAGCGCCGAAGAAGAAGTCGGCCTAAGCCATCAGGCTCGCAAAAAAGCCCCCGCATAGCGGGGGCTTT
>Ga0209760_100687_pt1 | contig 5285 bp, 6 predicted proteins | sample AraplaCL_Cvi_mLB_FD_184267 | JGI IMG/M metagenome (GOLD analysis project Ga0209760, IMG submission 184267) | Arabidopsis root microbial communities from the University of North Carolina, USA - plate scrape CL_Cvi_mLB (SPAdes) (version 2) | ecosystem: Host-associated > Plants > Roots > Endosphere ... | reverse complement strand
GCCGCCCGGGCCATGGCCTGGGCGCTGGGCGTGCCGGCCATTGGCGTGCATCACATGGAAGGCCACCTGCTGGCCCCGCTGCTGGAGGAAAACCCGCCGGAGCCGCCCTTCGTGGCGCTGCTGGTGTCGGGCGGCCATTCCATGCTGGTCGAGGTGAAGGGCATCGGCCAGTACAAGATCCTGGGTGACACGCTGGACGATGCCGCCGGCGAGGCCTTCGACAAGACGGCCAAGCTGATGGGCCTGCCGTATCCGGGTGGTCCCGCGCTGGCGAAGCTGGCGGAGCAGGGGACTCCCGGGGCGTTCCGCTTCTCCCGACCCATGACCGATCGCCCCGGGCTGGATTTCAGCTTCTCGGGCCTCAAGACCCAGGTGCTGCTGGCCTGGCAGCAATCGGACCAGAGCGAACAGACGCGTGCTGACGTCGCTCGCGCGTTCGAGGAGGCCATTGTCGACACCATGATCATCAAGTGCCGTCGCGCGCTGCAGGCCAGCGGGGCGAAGCGGTTGGTGATCGCCGGCGGGGTGGGCGCCAACAAGCGCCTGCGTGCCGAGTTGGCGGCAGCGGGCGAGAAGGACGGCTTCAAGGCGTACTTCCCGCGCCTGGCGTTCTGTACGGACAACGGCGCGATGATCGCCCTGGCTGGCGCCATCCGCCTCGCGCATGGGCAGCATCAGGACGAATCCGTGCAGGTGTTCCCGCGCTGGGATCTGGAAACACTGCCGCCGGCGATGTGACGGCGAACGGCTTGCGGGAGCGCACCCAGTGCGCGCCTGCGGCGCATCGGCATCACTGCTCCGTTGGCTTGCCACGCACAGGGTGCGCTCCCACAGATGGCCCGGTAACCTATCCGCATGGATATCGTTTTCATCGAAGATCTGCGCATCGATGCCGTCATCGGCATCTACGACTGGGAGCGCCGCGTGCGCCAGACCTTGTCGTTCGACATCGAGATGGCGTTCGACAACACCCTTCCCGCTGCCAGCGACGACATTGCGCTCACGCTCAATTACAAGGACGTGTCCAAGCGCCTGATCGATTACGTGAGCGCGTCCAGCTTCGGCCTGGTGGAGACGCTGGCGGAGCGCTGCGCGGCGATCATCCGCGAGGAATTCGGCGTGTCCTGGGTGCGGCTCAAGCTGTCCAAGCCAGGCGCGGTGCGCGGCGCGAAGTCGGTGGGCGTGCGCATCGAGCGCGGCACCCGCCCGCAGTGACGCGTTGAATCGATGGCACGCGTCTACCTCAGCCTCGGCTCCAACGTCGAACCCGTCCGCTACCTCAACGCCGCTCTGGACGAATTGCGCGCGCGCTTTGGCGCACTTGCCGTTTCGCCGGCCTACCGCAGCAAGTCGGTGGGCTTTGACGGCGCGGATTTCGTGAATCTCGCGGTGGGGTTGGATACCGACCTGTCGCCCGAGGCACTCAACGAATGGCTGCACGCGCTGGAAGATCGCCACGGGCGCCGGCGCGACGTACCGCGTTATTCCGACCGCACGCTGGACGTGGACATCGTGCTGTACGACGACCTTGTACGGCAGGGCGAGGGGCATCTGGACATCCCGCGCAAGGAGCTGAAGCATGCCTTCGTGCTCAAGCCGATCGTGGACATTGCGCCGGCACTGGTTCATCCCGTGAGCGGGAAGACCATGCAGGCGCTGTGGGACGCCTTTCCCGCCGACAGCGAGCCGCTGGAGCTTCTGCCGCTCTGACGGCCCACGATCTGCTGCGGTGGCCGGCTATCCTCACCGTCATTCCCGCGAAAGCGGGAATCCAGCGTCTTTAAAAGGGCGCACAAGGGCACTGGATTCCCGCTTTCGCGGGAATGACGGTGAGGGGTGAGGAGATCGTCGGGCAAGCGAAGAGGCTCCCTGCACTGTTTTCCAGACGCGGCAGCTGCTAGAAATCGCAACCACCACAGGACAGGGAGGAAGGGGTATGGCAGGCCGTTTTGCACGTAGCTGGAACCTGATGAAGGCCAGCGCCGACGTATTGCGTTCGGACAAGTCGTTGTTGATGTTTCCGCTGGCATCCAGCATCTGCTGCCTGATCGTGGCGGCGAGTTTCCTGATTCCCATCATCGCCGCCCTGGTGGTGTCCGGCGACGTGGCGGAGCACAGCCGCCGCATGAGCGCGGGCGGTTATGTGCTGATGTTCCTGTTCTACCTTGCGCAGTACTTCGTGATCATCTTCTTCAACACCGCGCTCGCCGGTGCCGCGCTTGCCCGCCTGCGTGGCGAGGAAACCAGCTTCGGCGACGGCATGGCGATTGCCCGCTCGCGCATCGTGAGCATCTTCGGCTACGCACTGATCGCCGCCACCGTGGGCCTGGTATTGCGCGCGCTGCAGGAGCGCCTGGGACTGATCGGCCGTCTCGTGGTCGGCTTCCTGGGTCTGGCGTGGACCGTGGCGACCTTCCTCGTCGTGCCGGTGCTGGCCAGCCAGGACGTGGGTCCGACCGAGGCGATCTCGCGCAGCGTCGAACTGCTCAAGCGCACCTGGGGCGAGAACATCATCGGCAATGCCGGCATCGGCGTGGTGTTCGGTCTGCTGATGTTCGTCGCCATCGTCGTCTCGGCCCTGCTGGTCGGTGGCGCGTTCGCGACGCAGTCCATGGCGGCGATCATCGCTGCCATAGTCATCGTGGTGGTGGGGCTGACCATGCTAGGCCTGGTCCAGGCCTCGCTGCAGGGCATCTACGCCGCCGCGCTGTATCGCTATGCCGAAGACGGCGAAGTCGGTTACGGCTTCGACCAGGCCATGCTGGAACAGGCGTTCAAGCCGAAGAAGTAAGCGGCCACGTCATGACGTCATGCCATGTGGACGCGCATCGTCGCGGCCACATGCTTTTAGACGGACAGGGTTCGCCCGCCATCCACGCGGATGATCTGCCCTGTCACGAACGGCGCATCGCGCAATAGCCACAGCACGGCACCGGCGACGTCTTCCGGCGAGCCCGCGCGGCGCAGCGGCGTGCGGGCCAGCATGGCCTGCTGATCGTCGTAAGGCTTGCCGTCGCTCGGCCACATCACGGCGCCGGGCGCGACGCCGTTGACGCGCACGTCGGGGCCAAGGTCGAGCGCGAGCGAGCGCGTCATCGCCTCGAGCGCCGCTTTTGCCATGCAGTAGAGCGGATGGTTGGCCAGTGGGCGCTCCGCGTAGATGTCCACCATGTTGACGATGGCGCCGCGTGCTTCGCGCAAGGCAGGTGTGGCCGCCTGCGCGATAAAGAACGGCGCCTGCGCGTTGGAGGCGAACAACTCGTTCCATTGCGCAGGCGTCGCGGTGCCGACCGGCGTGGGATAGAACGCCGAGGCATTGTTGACCAGCGCATCGAGGCGGCCGAAGCGATTCACGATCTGCTGCACCATCACCGGCAATGCATCCAGATCGGCGAGTTCGGCCTGCACGGTAAAGGTGCTGCCGTTGCGCTGGCGTTCCAGCGACGCGGCGAGCAGTTCGGCTTCGGCGGCGGAATGGCGGTAATGCAGCGCAAGGTCGTAACCGGCGGCATGCAGCGTGCGCGCGATGACGGCGCCGACCCGCTTGCCGGCGCCGGTGATCAGGGCGACGGGGCGTTCGTGGCGTGGATCCATGCGTGGGCTCCTGCGTGGCGCAATCAGGCGGGGAGCTTGCCGTAAAGCGCGAGTGGCGTCATCCGGCAGGCGTCGTGGTTTCCGTACCGGACGATTCCGTAGGCGCCATATCCGTCGCGAACGGCGTGCTGAACATCGCGATGGCGGTGCGCGCCACCTGTCCGGTGTCGTAGTAGGCGTAGCCGCCCACGCCCATTGCGCCGACCACCGGCAGCCAGCGAGACACGCCGCTTCCCACGGCACGCTGCGTCACCTTGATGCCCACCGTCTTGGCGATGCGCTCGATCACGGAATAGGTGACGCGGCGGAACAGCAAGCGGTCGCCCACGCGCACCACCAGATCGCGGAAGGCCTGCGCTGCGGTGTGGCGGAACAGGCACCACAGCATCTGCTCTCGCCCCAGTTCCTGGTGCTGGCCGTAGGCCGCGGCGATGTCGCTGACCATCTGCGCCTGGATCTTCCAGATGGCGATGACCTCGGGCAGCACCGTCAGCCAGCCCAGCGGGCCGGGCGGCAGGGCCAGCGAACCGGCGGTGAGGGCCGCCCGCTGCTGGGCACGAATGGCGAGCCGGCGGGCCGCCTTCTCCGGTTCACGGGCGCCCGGCACGTTGCTGTCGGGAATCTGGCTGACGAAATCCAGGATGGCCTGGGTCACGCGGCTGTGATCGTTGATCACCGCCGGAAGCTGCGAGGGCGACTTGGACATGGAGAGGACTCATGGGGCGGCCGGGCCGCATGGCGCCCAGTCTAGGCCGCCCAGGTGAAATCCGGCTGACCCTAACCGGGGCGTGGGCCTGAACGGCCGGGGTCATGGGGGCAGGCATGACTTCTGGGGCAGGCGCGGGTCGGGTTAGAATGGCAATGTTATAACGTATCGAAAATAACAAGATCACCGCCCCCTTTTCCGGAAACCCGATGAAACGCACCCTGCTTGCCGCGAGTCTTGCCGTTGCCTTTGGCGTCGTCCCCGCCGCCTACGCCCAGACCAGCCCGACCCCGGATGCCAGCGCCGTCGCCGCTCCCAATACCTCCGACGGCAATGACGTCGGCGCCACCAGCGCGACCCGCAACCAGCCCGCGAAGGTGAAACAGCTTGGCGCCATCAGCGTGAGCGCGGCGCTGGACCAGTCGCGCAACTCGCTGTCGCCGGACACGGGCAGCAGCCAGTACGTGATCGACCAGAAGGCCATCCAGCAGCTGCCGCTGGGCGATTCCACGCCGCTCAACCAGGTGATCCTGCAGGCACCGGGCGTGGTGCAGGACTCCTACGGCGGCCTGCATGTGCGCGGCGACCACGCGAACCTCCAGTACCGCATCAACGGCGTGATCATTCCCGAATCCATTTCCGGCTTCGGACAGACACTGGACGCGCGCACCATCCAGAGCGTGAAGCTGCTCGACGGCGCGCTGCCCGCGCAGTACGGCCTGCGCACGGCTGCCGTGGTGGATATCGACACCAAGAGCGGCCATGACCTGGGCAACGGTGGCAGCGTCGGTATCACCGGCGGCTCGTTCGGCACCTTGAATCCGAACGCCTCGCTGTGGGGCAGCAACGATCGCTGGAGCTGGTTCGTCACCGCCAATTACATGGAGAACGATGTCGGTATCGAGAACCCGACCTCGAGCCGCAAGCCCATCCATGACCACACCAACCAGGTGAAGGGCTTTGGTGACATCTCTTAACTGATCGG
>Ga0209760_100668_pt1 | contig 5509 bp, 6 predicted proteins | sample AraplaCL_Cvi_mLB_FD_184267 | JGI IMG/M metagenome (GOLD analysis project Ga0209760, IMG submission 184267) | Arabidopsis root microbial communities from the University of North Carolina, USA - plate scrape CL_Cvi_mLB (SPAdes) (version 2) | ecosystem: Host-associated > Plants > Roots > Endosphere ... | reverse complement strand
TGGTGCAATGCCCAGCATCAATTGTCCACCACGGCCGACGCTGTTCTCCCATGTATCCACGAGCTTGGTCACGCTCTTGAGCGTGCCTTCGTCATTGGGATGCCAGAACCAGTGCAAGTCATGCAGTGGCGTGTCGACTTCGACCGGACGCCAGCGCTGGTAGCCATGGCGGTCAATGACGTTCCAGTTCTCGCCGCGGATATAGCCATCTTCCTGGCCCACCCAGCGAATGTCGCCGTACTCGAACAGACCCATGTCGGCAAACACCATGGCGTTCGGCTGATAAGTGCGAAGCGTCTCGATGTAGCGGGGGAAGTCGTAGACGTGCCCCGCGCTTCCCGCGCCATCCAGCCACCACTCGACGAGCGGGCCGTAGTGTTGCGCCAATTCCTCGACCTGGGCCTGGTAGTACGCGTCGTATGCCTTCGGTTGGCTGTAGCGGGGTTCGTGCCTATCCCACGGCGAGAGATAGACGCCAAATTCAAGGCCCTCGGCGCGTGCCGCGCTGGATGCGAGCTGGACCAGGTCCCCCTTGCCGCCCATCCACGGGCTGCTCTTCACCGAATAGTCGCTTTGGGCGGTCGGGTAGAGCGCGAAACCGTCATGGTGCTTGGCGACCATGACCATGTATCGCGCACCTGCGGCCCTGCTTGCGCGCGCCCATTGCACGGCATCCACGTGATCAGGGTTGAACACCGCCGGATCGGCCTTGCCATCGCCCCATTCGCGGTCGAGGAAGGTGTTCGTACCGAAATGCACGATGACGCCGAACTCGAGATCCTGCCAATGGATTTGCTGGGGAGACGGTTTGGTGTCTGCCGTGCTTTGCGACATCGCGGCTGTCGGCAGGAGGGCGCACGTCATGGCGGCGCAAAGGAGGGATCGGGCAAGTCGCTTCATGCTCTACCTATTTTGAAGGTCATTCGGACGTAAAGACGTCTACGAAAGAGAGTCCATTAAAGGTCAGAAAACATTTCCGTGTCAATGAAATACAGAAAGAAGAGGGGCGTGATGTCGCGAGGATTCCGGCTGGCATTCGCATGGCTTTTCGCCACGCAAGCCTTGGCCGAAAGCCACGCCTCGCCGATCATGTCCGTCGAATTCATTGCCATGCACTCGCCGACGCCCCAGTGCCATGCGGGCACAATCGTCGATACGCCCACCGGTCTTGTCGCCGCATGGTTCGGCGGAAAACGGGAGCGTGACCCCAGCGTGGGCATATGGGTCTCGCGGCAGCTCGCGGGTCACTGGACAGGTCCGCGTGAAGTAGCCCACGGCGCGCGACCGGATGGGTCGCGACTCCCCACGTGGAATCCCGTGCTATTCCGGTCAGCCAGTGGTCGACTGATGCTTTTCTACAAAGTGGGCCCGGATCCGCAGCACTGGTGGGGCATGGAGATGACTTCCCGAGATGACGGCGCCAGCTGGTCGGCGCCACGACGGCTTCCGCCGGGCGTCCTGGGGCCGATCAAGAACAAGCCCATCCAGCTGCCCGATGGCGCCATACTCAGTCCATCGAGTACGGAGCTGGGTGGCTGGAAGATCCACGTCGAGCGATCCACCGACGATGGCGAAACATGGGTTGCGGGCGGCGATGTTTCGTCCAATGGCATCGACGCCATCCAGCCGAGCCTGATCCAGAAGCGCCGTGGCGTCATTGAAGCCATGGGACGAACACGGCAAGGCAAGCTGTTCTGGAGCCGGTCCGCCGATGCAGGGCTTCATTGGTCGCCACTACGCCTGCTGGATGTCGATAACCCGAACTCCGGTATCGATAGCGTGGCCCTGGCCGATGGCCGATACCTGCTGGTCTACAACCCGACACGGGCTGGTCCGCAATGGTGGGATGGTCGTGGCACGCTGGCCGTCGCCATCAGCAACGATGGATGGCACTGGAAGAGGGTGCTCACGCTGGAAGACACGCCGGGACAAGAGTACTCATACCCGGCCGTCATACAGTCCCGCGATGGGCTCATCCATGTGGTGTACACATGGCAGCGCATGCGAATGCGACACGTCGTGATCGATCCCGCGAGTCTTGACGGAGGCGCGCCGCGTTGCTCGGGAATGACGATTAGGAAGCGTTATCGCGGGTGGCTGCGCGTTGGACCGGTCAGGGGCTGTTCCCTGGCCCCTTTCAGGTCTGAAGTGTCGATCCCTTGGTACTTCGACTTCAGCTCGCTACGCATCGCCAGTACCGCCCGACTCCATTCGGAAGCTTTCGAGATCGGGCCCGCTTTCAGAATGAGTGGAACCACTTGGCGCTTATCTGATGCGCTAAAGAACGAATGCTCCCGGACCCGCCGCGATCAGGATGATGAAGCCGCCAATGATGCTTATGTGCTCCAGGAACCCCGTGAACATGATGGTTCGCTCCGAACCTTTACGGCGCCAGAAATCATAGAAAACCACCGCGGTCGCTAGCGTGAAGAGCGCAAGGGCGACGGACGAGAGTGCGGTGTAGCGGCCGATCATGATGGCCCCGCCGCAGATAATCTGAACCACGATCGTTGCCAGGAGGGCCAGGTGGGGGAAGGGGAGATTCCTTGCCTGCACTTCTTCCAGGCCGTGCTGGAAATGGATGGCCTTGTTGAAGCCGCTCAGGACAAACATGAGCGCAATGAAGATTCTTCCAGCCAACAGGTAGTAGTCGGACATGGGCATACCCTCGGTTAGTTTGCGGTCGCTTGAGGTAGATCATCCTCATCGACAGCCAGCCGCTCCGCCAGAAAGTCGATGAGGCTTCGCACGGAAGGAAGCAGGTCACGTCGTGAGGAAAATACTGCGTGTACGACGCCGTATTTGGGCATCCAATCCGGCAATAGCTCCACCAGCTCGAATGGCCACGTCGATGCCTTCGGCAATCACGTCGACGCGACGTTTGGTGGCCTCCAATTGCAGCTTCACTTTTGGATACATCGCGAGGTAGTCGCCGAGAATGACGCTGACGCGGGCGTGCAGCAGGGCGACTGGGTAGGTCAGGCGCACGACGCCTTGAGGCTCTGCCTGCCGATATTCGATGGGTTCATCCGCTGCATCCGCTTCCAGCAGCAAGGCCTGGCAGCGCCGATAGAACTCTTGACCAATATCGGTCACAGAGAAGTAGCGTGATGATCGTTGAATGAGCTGGACGCCAAGCCGCGCCTCCAGTGTCGCAATCCGGCGGCTCAACTTGGACTTGGGGATATGCAGGGTCCGGCTCGCTGGCGCGAACCCCTGATTTTCGACCACTTGGGCAAAGTCATAGAGATCGTTGAGGTCCCGCATGTTGCGCACCCATCGTTCCAAAAATAGGACGCAGCAAGTTAAAACTGCCGCCTACAGCCTTCATCGTTCCAAGCGTATCGTCTGGTGTCAATGGCGGCAGGCGCTCCGTCCGCGCCGCGGGAGATACGCAATGAAGAAAGTGCTCGGCGTGTACAGCCCTTCGGAAGGCCATTGGGTCGGCGACGGCTTCCCGGTTCGCTCGGTCTTCAGTTATGACAGCCATGGTCAGCACGTGAGCCCCTTTCTGCTGCTCGACCATGCGGGGCCAGCGGCCTTCGCGCCATCCGCCAAACGGCGAGGTGTGGGTCAGCATCCCCATCGTGGATTTGAGACGGTCACCATCGTCTACCAGGGCGAACTGGAGCACCGTGACTCCACCGGCGCCGGCGGCAAGATCGGTCCGGGCGACGTGCAGTGGATGACGGCGGCCTCCGGCATTCTGCACGAGGAGTTTCATTCCGAAGCATTCACGCGCACCGGCGGAGTGCTGGAGATGGTGCAGCTCTGGGTCAACCTGCCGGCGAAAGACAAGCTGTCCTCGCCTCGTTACCAGACCCTGCTCAACCAGGAAATTCCCGCGATCGAACTACCCGCGGGGGCCGGGCGGGCTCGCGTCATCGCCGGCGACTACCGCGGTCACCAGGGGCCTGCGCAGACCTTCACGCCCATCAACGTGTGGGACCTCAGGCTGCGCATGGGTCATGTGGCCCGCGTGGAAGTTCCGGAAGGGCATACCGTTGTGGTCGTGGTTCTGCACGGTGCCGTGCGGGTAAACGACTCCGCCACCGCCCGCGATGGCCAGATGGTGATGCTGGAGCGCAAGGGCAGCAGCGTGCAACTCGATGCGCAGGGCGATGCCACGGTCTTGCTCCTGAGTGGCGAGCCCATCGCAGAACCAATCGTCGGCCGCGGCCCTTTCGTGATGAACACGATCGACGAAATCAACCAGGCCGCCGTCGATTTCAGCAGTGGACGATTTGGCCAGATGACACGCTGAGGTTCCAGGTGCCGGTGCGATGCCGGCACCGTGGACTCACTATCGCTGTATCCGCCACGGGCACAGCAGGGAGGGGCATTCGCATGAACAGTCTTGCCAGTAGCAGGAGCAGGGCCTCGGCCGTGGATGCCGATCCGACTTTCTGTCGCCCGATGCAACGGCGATGCCTGCTGCGATCCAACCCGCCCGGTCGTGCAATGAAATTGCACCGTGGGTTTCGCCATACGTCCCCGCGTGCCCACATGCCATCGCCTGCGGAACCTGTGCTGTCTGGGAGCGCAAGCGGCAGCGATGCCGTGCGAGCCACCGAATTCGGAACGGCTTCCATCGTTCTGTCTAGCCGCCTCGGGCACATCCCGGGTGCATACCACCATCCCTGATTTCAGGAGACACACTCATGGCCAGTGAACCCATCCGCGATCCCGTAAACGACCATCTTCTGACCCCGCAGAATTCGGCCTTCATCGTCATCGACTACCAGCCGGTGCAGGTGAATTCCATCGCATCGATGGACCGCCAGCTGCTGGTGAACAACATTGTCGGCACCGCCAAGGCCGCCATCGTGTATGGCCTGTCCATCGTCCACTCCACGGTCAACGTGAAGACGGGCCTGAACAAGCCGCCGATTCCCCAGCTGCGCAAGGTGCTGGACAAATACCCCACCTACGATCGCACCTCGATCAACTCGTGGGAGGACGTGGAGTTCCGCAAGGCCGTGGAGGCGACTGGCCGCAAGAAGCTCATCATGACGGCGCTATGGACGGAGGCCTGCCTGACGTTCCCCGCGCTCGACGCCTTGAAGGAAGGTTACGAGGTCTACGTGGTGGTCGACGCTGTCGGCGGGACATCGACGGCTGCGCATGAGGCTGCGTTGCGTCGTATCGAGCAGGCCGGCGGCAAGATGATCAGCGTGGCGCAGCTGTTCTGCGAGCTGCAGCGAGACTGGAAGCGCTCGGAGACGGTTCCGGGCTTCATCAGCCTCTTCATTGAAACCGGAGGCACGGCGGGCCTGCAGTTCGCCAACGACAAGGAATGACGTCCGACCCGTTCCGGGAGCGGGTGCTCCCGGAACGGATCACTCCGGCCGTTTCACACAACGTTCCACGTCCAAGGTCGATGCCGCCGCGATGAACCCTGTTCTAGTCCGTTCAGACATCCCTTCGTGGCGGCTTCAGGCCCTGGCGTACTGGCAGGCCGATCGAGGTCGGTTGATACATGCGGCGAAGACGGCGATCGCCGTGCTGC
>Ga0209760_100630_pt1 | contig 5973 bp, 1 predicted proteins | sample AraplaCL_Cvi_mLB_FD_184267 | JGI IMG/M metagenome (GOLD analysis project Ga0209760, IMG submission 184267) | Arabidopsis root microbial communities from the University of North Carolina, USA - plate scrape CL_Cvi_mLB (SPAdes) (version 2) | ecosystem: Host-associated > Plants > Roots > Endosphere ... | reverse complement strand
CAACTCTGGAGAGTTGACCGAGGCTTGCTGGCAGCGGCAACGTCCATGGGTTGGATTTGCAACTCAAGATGAGTTTTTCCGACAGCTCCGAGAGGCGCGTAGCCCTCAACTGATCCTGGGCGTGCCACGTATAGGGGCAGGGCGGGATAGCGACTCGAATAGAGCACGGCCACGGATGGCTGATTGGCCGGCACGGTGACGCACCGCTTGTCGCCGGTACGGGCATCAAAGCGCGGACGAGGAGTCATTCCTTTGCAGGGATCGATCTGCGGGGTGTATGTCCAGGAGGCTTGGTCGTTCGGAAACCGGGTGATCATGTCTGCTATGTAGCGAAGCTCACCTCTGGCCTGCTCCCTTGTAGTGTCTGGTGCGCCTACGTAACGCTGGAGTGCATCGCGGTACATCGGGACGTAAGCGTCCTGGAGTGCACGCCGGGACGCGGTCACCTTCTCACGGTCTTCGACGTAGTTCTCGAGACTCTGCGACTCCATGGATGCTGACTTCTGCCTTCGATCGTTCAAGGCGCGGTCGAAGGCTACAAGTTCTCCTTGAACTCTCTGAATCTCGGCCATCAGGGCTTCGTACTTGGAGCTCGAGCTCTGATCGCCTTCGAGCGCGGCTTGATAGTTCTCCCATGCTTTGTAGACGCCGTGGATTTTGTCTACCGCATCGTCGACGCCGGTCACGCTCGGCTCTCCGTAGACCGACCCAAGAGCTGTGCTGGCACCTACAACCGCCTGAACTACGCCCTCCACTGGCGCGATAGTTGAATGCCAGTCTCCAGGCGCATCCATCTTCGCCCTAAGTGCATCGGCGCTCGCCTTAAGGCTGCCGAGGTGCCCGGACAGGTCTTTCCGAGAGGCATTCTCCATCTGTGTGAGCTGGTTGTCCGATATCTGCTGCAATACGGCCACTGCCTGATCGAGACGCGACAGAATCCCACCACTGATCGCTTGGGCCTTGAGGTCCTCGAGCTGCGTCGAGATGCCTTTGGGAACTTCTGCATAGAGGCCACCCTGATGCCTCCAGTAGTTCGAAAGGGGAGCCGTCTGCGCGGGATCGTACTCGCAAAAGTGGCCTATGAGCCGGCGCTCGTCCTCGTTCAAGCTCGTTGCCCATGTCTGACCACAGGAAATGGTTCGCATGAGTGGGCTGTGGCTTAGAGCTGTTTGCTTCTCACCATGCTTCAACTCGAGATCACCGAGTGTCGTTCCAAGCAATTGCGACTCGAGGTTGACAAGCAAATCGTTCCAGTAGGCATCCAACTGCGAACGAGGGACATAGGCGCCAACGTACTGATCACCCATAGCGGTTGCGTCCCCCATGTACTTTGCATCGTAGTGGTGGAGGGCCAGCATGCTAATCCGGTCAGACATCACATTGACGGCCTGGTCAGACGTCAGGCCAGCCTTTACCGTGACCGTACCATCCGCCCCGGTGAGCTCCGTCAATGTGGGGGATTCAGCGTCTTTCCTGGACACTTCTGAGAGTTGGAACGCACCCGGATTGTCAGCATATGACTGGAACGTTTGGTTGTTTACATAAGGATATTTCTCGAAGTTCGGCAGCGGTCCGGTGATCAATTTCCCGCCATATGGCGCCTTGCCTCCTTGAACCGTCGTGACAGCCGCGACGTTTCCCCCGGCCAAGTCTCCGATGGAATCGTTGACCCCGAAGACCTCTACATCGCCCGCGTCACTACCTTGAGAAGCAGCACCGGAGACGCCACCCGGCTTCAATTCTCCGTCATTGAATCCGTGACCTAGACCAAAATAGGCCACGAAGTTACCCGCCGCTCCACGTCCTCCAGTTGCACCATTCGCGTTCAACATTGAGCGGTAGGATCTAGGGATGCCACCGTTCTCGGTATCCGGAGGGCCAGCTGCCGTAGCGCCGCACTGGTCACATAGATTCAGCATATTTACGACCAACGTGATGTCACCAGAGCGAAGCGCCCGGTGGTCAGGAGCTGTGGGCGCGTCCTGGCCGCGGTCACCATATGCATAGCCGTAAACCGGTGCATGCGAAAAACCAAAGGGAAGTTGAGGCGAGGAGAGCAGATTTGTTTGATGCTGAAGCTGATGGGTAGAGCGTGATCGGGCCGGCGTATCCACCGCTACTGCCCATTCGTATTGATGATGTGCCGCGACATAGAACTCTTGCTTCAGATAGTACTCATCGTACGCCGGGCGCAGTGGCGGATACCCATCTATCCAAAACCCCAGGTCTGTCTGGTGACCACCAGTAACATCGTCGATGTAGGGCCAATAGATATCCGAGTGATCAAAGTAGATGCGCGTATCGATCGGCGCATTGAGGTTCACCGAGTCCGCAACGATGAGTACCGCTCCACCGTTGGAGCGAAGAATTCTATCAACGGTGATGGTATTGCCAAAGCAGACGATGTCGCGCTTGGTGATCGTCGAGGCGTAGTACGAAGCGCTATCGCCCTTCATGACCGATAGCGGGCGATGGGGGTAGTACTTGCAGCCATCCGGTAGTGGATCGTTCGTAGGCTGCACGCCACCAGTAATGGTAGGCGACGTATTCCTGACCGCGACTGCTTGGTCAGCCTGTGCAGGCTGTACGGACAAAGCGGTCAGCCACCATGCTTTGCGTTTCGGGTCGGCTGCCAACTTGAATTTCCACGCAAACGTAGAGCCCCTGCACTCACACGTGGGTGCAGCTGACCCCGACCCATCTTGGCAGTACGCCTGCTGGCCCACATCGCAGTCCACGCTGCATGTTCCACCACTGTCGTTCTTGGCACTGCAACTTGAAGCAGCCGCGGTGGCGTACAAGACGTAAAGAACGACAGCCAATAGCATTCTGAACATACGCAATCCCTCCCGTACCGTTTCGGGCGACTGAGGCGATCGGTTGCTTCCCCGTGAGCTGCGCACGCTGAGCGAGCTCAGACTCCGTGTGCTTGTAGCACGGCGCTCTGAGCCTTTGGATACAACCGTTGGCCGATTAGGGGATGTAACACTGCCAGCAACCAGGGAGTGCGCCAGCCATCCCGCCTAAGGAACGGCGGCTCAATGGACGGCGGCGGCCACGATCGATGCCGCGTCCTGGCAACCTCGATGAAATACCCTTAGAACGACATGCCAGCGCCGGTGCGCAGGGCGCGACACAGCGTCCCTCCCTGCTCCGCCACCCGTTGGATCCAACGCATCCACAACGCTATGAGGTGCCCGGAATCTCCATTGGTGACCCTACTGTCCGCCCCACGTCTCAATTGAACGCGAAACTCAAGCCCCTGGAAGCGGAGCTGGCTCGACTGGAGGCTGAGGAAAGGCGAGGTCGCAAGCCTTCGCATACTATTGATTGCTTGAGGGCAGTGGCCTGCAATACGGACCGGACAGAGTAGCGGGAAAAGGCCCTTCTCGGTCACGGGGCGACACAGCCCGTGTGGCAGGGCGCGGATAGCCACGCAAGGGAACTTCCAGGGAAGATCCATGTTGTCCCATCAAGGCAATAAAAAACGGGCGGAGTCACAGCGCGCCCCAAGAAGCCCGCGACGACAGGCTACGATGCAAGAGTGTCACTGGATCACAGACACGTATAACAGGGGATGGGGAAAGCAATGAAGATAGTGAATTGCGGCCGCGGCGTGCATCAGCGCGAGGTGGCGGGGATCGAGAAACTGCAAAGCCTGCCTGATAGCTGGATTGCATTCACCAACCTCGACCTCGCATTGCCCGGCAAAGGATTGCGGGAAATCGACGTAATCATGATTCTGGATGACCGGATCCTTCTGCTCGACCTGAAGGACTGGAAGGGCCCAATCACCAGCCGTGATGCGAGTTGGTTTAATGGAACCAAGGATTGTGGTCGCTCGCCGGTGCAAAAGCTGGGAGAGCATAAGCGCGCCATAGCCACGCTGCTCAAGTCGTTTCTTCAGGAGCAAGCCCGTCGTGAAGGGCTGGGCAGTAAAAGGCTCTCGTGTCCCTTGGTTGATGCTGCCGTCGTATTGACTAGGACGGCTGATCGATCCGGTATTGCTGCGACGGAGATCGGTCGAGTATTCGGCATTGACATGTTCATCAAGATGCTGCGCAACTCCAAAGAGCGCGATGCGCAACTGGGGGCCGTGGCGACACGCAATGAGGACTTCACGTCGACGGCATGGGTGGCGCGCTTTCGGCGGTTCTTTAATGCCTCGAATGAGAACTTTCGCGCGGCTTCGCGTCGATACGGAAGCTACCGCGCTGACAGCGACAGCCCGACGTTCTCTCACCCCCGCGAGCTCTATTATGAGTTCGATGTGACCGAAGAGGATGCGCCGAACTCAGCGGGAATTCTGCGGCGGTGGGATTTCAGTAAGGCCGAACCTCAGTTCCAGACTGAGGAAGGGCGATTGATGATCGCCGGGCGTGAGAAGGAGGTCATCGCATGGCTTGACGACCGCAGTGCCACGTGCGGCCACGCACTTCTAAGGCAGCGTGCGGAAGATCCCGAGCGTAGCGCTCAGTACTGGGAGGTCTATGAGCGCCGCCGACGGCTGAGGCGCCTGGCTGATTTCTGTGGCACCGAGCTACCCAGGCAGACGGCGCAGGAACGCCTGGAACTCGCACGACAGGTGCTCGCGGCCGCCAAAACCATGCACGACCTGGAGGCGGCACATCTCGATATTGGTCCTCACAGCATATGGTTGGAGTTGCCAACGACCGTAAGGCTCTCCCACCTGATGGCCGCTTCCTATCCGGAGGTTAAGTCGCTTGGTCAAATGCGATACCAGTTCCTGTCTAGCGCCACTGCCCCCGAAGATGTCCTAGGGATCCACGTCAGCGCGTTGCGCAAGGACGTCTATTTGCTAGGCTGCTCGGTGCACGCGTTACTCTTCGGCACGCCGCCCAGCGGGGAGCCCGCCGAGTGGGATGCCGCTGTGGATCAGGATGGCAAGTTCGCCCACTTGCACCCCTGGTTTGAACGGGCTCTTGAAGTCGATGCGATGGCGCGTTTTGTCGATGCGTCGGACATGCTCGATGCATTCAATGCGGCAATGTCCTCACTCCCGGATCGACACAGCACCAATGAAGGGCTAGAGCAGTTTCGGACCTTCAAATCACAGTTGCAACTGATTCGCGAATTTCCGATGTCGGAGATGCTGGCGGAAGACGATCGCGTAGATATTTGGCGGTCCGAATCGAAGGATCAGGTGACTGTCGTCAAGCTTTGGAAGGCGCAGGCTATCGGAAACATCAGCACCGAAGGACCCAGGATTCTGGCCTTTCTGCGGCAAGCACAAGAGCTGATTGAAGCGCCGATTCCGGGAGTTGGCCGGCTGCATGGCGCTTACTGGACCGGTGACGCCATTGCCCTGGCACAGGAGTTTGTGGAAGGAGCGTCCTTGACCGAGCCGCTGGTCAACGGAAGCTGGGGGAGTGACATTCCCGAGGCCATTTCTCTCGCTCAAACGCTGGTCGATACCGTTGAGCGCATGCATACGCGCCAGGTTGCCCATGGTGACCTAAAGCCGGACAACATTCTGCTCTTCACCGAAACCGCCGCCGATGGCGCGACCACGTCGCGTCTGACCCTAATCGATTTGCTAGATTTCTCCCCCGCCCGGGATGGGGAGCGAGCCAATACGCTGTACTCGCCCGCCCAGGGAGGGCGGTTTGAGCGCGATCGCTATGCCGTCACCAAAATTGTGGAAGAGCTCTTTCGGCCATGTGCATTGCTGCACAGCCAGCACGCTCGCTTGGCTGCGGCCATCTCGCAATGCCGCGTAGGCCCACCCGCCAATGGGTCCTTGGCGCCATTGGCGGAAGTGCTTGCGACGCTCCTGCATGTCGTACCCGTCGATGAAGGTGGCCTAACGATTACTTTGGGCATTCCAGGTGCGGAATCCGGTTCGCTTCTGGCCGACGAGGGTCGTTATTGGGTAAGCCGGTTTGGGCGAGCCCTCATTATTCGCGGTGCGAGTGAACAGATCGAACTTCGCCTCGATAACGCTGACGGCGC
>Ga0209760_100627_pt1 | contig 6012 bp, 6 predicted proteins | sample AraplaCL_Cvi_mLB_FD_184267 | JGI IMG/M metagenome (GOLD analysis project Ga0209760, IMG submission 184267) | Arabidopsis root microbial communities from the University of North Carolina, USA - plate scrape CL_Cvi_mLB (SPAdes) (version 2) | ecosystem: Host-associated > Plants > Roots > Endosphere ... | reverse complement strand
GTGAAGCCGAGCACACCATCACCGCCAACTGGCCCAATGACCATGGTCGCATGGCGCCTCTGTGGCGTCGACGCGGCGAGGCCATGCTCGCCGCCGGAGACCGCGCTGCGGCAACGCGGGCTTTTTCGCTCGCAATCCAGATCGCCGACAAGGATGACCTGGATACGGTTTCAGCTGCCTGGCAAGGTTTGACGGAAGCGAGCACTACACCCCTGGATGCTTCCCAGCGCAGCGCGGTAGCCCAGTTGCTGGCACGGTTGGAGATCCCAGAGGTTCGCGATTACTACGCGCTTTATGCGAAACGATTGCGCGATTCGCTGGGCCTGTCTCAACGTTGAAACTTGGCCCTTTGAGGGGGCGTGATTGGATTGCTCCCGGAGTTGGGGCACTTCAAATCCCTGGCACAAAGTCCGCTTGGTTCGAGAGCAATGGGGTGCGTACGTGCGTGACTTGCTCGTACAGGGCGGACGTTCAGTTCGACGAATTGTCGCAGACCCGCTTAACTTGGCGCATTTCATTTTTCCCTAGAAAACAGCGGGCTGCATCTCCTTGCGATGCGTCCAGTTATCGTTTCTGGGCAATTGGCGACCTAATAAGCGAGTCAATCGGGAAAATATGACCGAATAACCGGACTAGAGTGGCAAATGTGTTCTCTAAAGCATAAGTTATCCCTTTTGGACACTTTAAGCTTGAAATAAGCACAAGGTGTCCCGGCACCCACAAACGGTTCTGAGCTGAGGTCCGCTTTCGACCCGTAGCGGACATCCTTAGGGGCAGTGCATGGCTTTGAACCGCGACAGATTCATAAAGATAGTGGGGGTTACATCGCAAGTTTTTGGACTTGTCGGGATCTTCGCTGGCCTGACATCGATTGCCGCATTCGGTGGATTCGCCAAGGGGCCGACGTCACCCGACCCGGCGACCGGGCATGTGGTTCCGGTGCAAGATCACGATCGCGTGTTCTATGTGACATCGAAGCAGTCTGATCTCATGGACTGGCTGCGGAACGGTGCAGTGCTCTGCGTGGTCTCAGCCGTTGCTGGCAGAGGGTTGGCCAGCAGACTTTCAAATGGCCCGCGTGGCTAAGCGTCCGCTTCCGACCCATAGCGGACCTAACAAAGGAAGGTCAATGAGCCCAGTGGATCTGGTGGATCGGAAGGCGAAGTTCGATGGCTTCTTAGAGGAGCGCATGCCCGTCCTTGTGGACTTCGTGCGAGCCCTGGGTTTCCAGGAGCCACATCGCGTACTCAATGAACCTCACCTTTTCATTGCCGGGGTGGGGAGTTGGGTCGAGGCGCAACAGATTGGGGTCGAAGATCGGGCATGGCTTGCATCGCGGATCGGTTATCTGATCGGCGAATACTTGGTGACCCAACTTCGCGGACATTGGCTTGTTTGTGAACGGGCTGACTCTAGGTACTTCGGCCGCTACGTGGTCGGTGGTTTTCCTCAGGCTCGCAACCCTGAAGCTGTAGCCGACCCGATGGAGGCCGGAATGGCTGTCGTGGATGGCTCAGAAAAGCTCACCAGCTTGGTCGAGGAGATCAAGTTGGCTGTCTTGCAGGCTTAAGAACAACTGTCCGCTTCCGACCCAAAGCGGTCGCTTTTTTCGACTCACTATCGGCGTACATATCAGTGGTCAGAGGCGATCATGTCACCGACCCGACAGCAAAGAAGGGCAGCTGAAAGGCTTGAACGACCCTGTGTGGGTCATCTTGAGCCAGGGCTTCGGGGCGCCGCAACCGCCTGAATCGGGGTCGTACTACCACTTTGGGACGAGGGCGCAAGCCCCCTGGATGTGACGAGGTTCGTGATATTGTCGTGTCAGGCTTTTACAGGGGGCCTTGGACAGGATGACCAGTTTCTCTTTCTTGTGCGTCGAACCCAATCAATGGGTTGGTGCTGTTGCACCGCAAAACGATTGCTCAGTATTTGAGCAAGTGATGGGTTCTTACCACCCGTCACCCCCGGCATAACCCCTTCCGATATTTCTGGTGCTCATGTTGGCACCTGTCTTGCTGCGCCCCTTTTGTTTGTTCGCGCTAGGTCAGCCGATGAGCTGTGCCTGGCGTGTGTGATTCCATTGGAAGGCATCGGTTATGGAACAAGTTGTCGCAAATATCTACGCAGCCTGTCTGTCGGCAGAAGCAGAGCCCCATGCGGAACTGGTGGACCTCACCATCAACGCAATCCAAGACGGCATGGCTGGTCCGAACAAGGACGAAACCTTGGGGGCCATCTTCACGGCTGTCCAAGAGCTCACTCTGGAGCGCCAGCAAAAGGGGGCTTTGTTCCGCATCAAGCTCACCGCCATCGCCGCCGCTGCGAAAGCGCTTCCCCAGAGCACCCGTGATGCGCTCTTGAAGTCGCTCAGGGCAATGGAGGAGGTTGCACGCCAACAAGTGCTCTCCGCGACATCGAGCACCATCACGTTCTTGGTGGATGCCATCTCCAAGGTCGAGACGGCAGTCGGCCAGCCCGTCGCTGATTCCGGCGAGCGTAGCCAGTCTGGCGCAAAGCACGAGAAAAAGCCGGGCGCCGCGCAGCCGATGGGTCTGGTGGAGTTCCTGAAAAGCAAGGGCATCAATTTCGCAGGCTCCGACAAGGTCTTCATCGCACCGAATATCCCGATGAAGAAAATCAATGGGGCCATGCAATCCATCGCACGCTGGGCGTCGCCCAATGAGATTGCCGTGCTGGTGGATGACACGGTGTTCGGAGGTGCGAAAGAAGGTGTGTTCTTCACCGACGAATGGATGGTGGTGAAGGAACTGATGAACGACCCGTCGCCCTATCAGCTCAAGAATATCGAGACCATCGGGGTAGAAGGAAGAAAGCTCTACGTCAATAGTATTGAAACGCTGACGCTGAACATGCCAGAGAAGAGCGAGCTTTCGATTCTCTTCTCGGCAGTCAATGAGTATATCCAGACCCTAAATAGTGCGCCTCAATCAAGTGGGCGTGGCTCCGATGGGAGCGCTCGGGCTGAGTCACACGAGAGTGCAGATATTCGCGTGGGCACTGACTTCTTTGATGGTCTCGTGCGCGAGATGCGTAGCTCCGTCGCAAGGGATGAGGTCGATGATGTTGAGCATTACGAGCTCATCATCGAAACCGTGGTTCTATCTGGAACACTGCATCGATTCTGCACAGCTCACTGTCCGTCCTTGTCTAGTGAGGCGCGTTGGGCTGCTCAATGTGACCCGATACGCTTTGCGATATTCACCTACCTTTGCACGCTGATTCAGTGGCTTCTGGTCACCAAGTGCAATTTCAACGAAGACGATATGGCGACGTTCATGGCCCGCTTCCTTGGGGCTGTCGTGGCCGCGTATTCGGGGGCGATGGAGGCTGAGCATTACGAGTACAGGACATTGCGACGCGTTGCAAATCCCGAGCTTTATATTAAGGAGTCTCTCCTCTTCAATGAATGGAGGGGCAATGCCCAAGGCTATCTGGGAATCATGGAGCGCAACCCAGGTGAGTTACCTGAAGCATTTCATCAGAATCTCGAAGACGTGAGCGAATCCCTTTGGCTGTGGGACCAAGAACAGAAGCTTCTCAGTCATCGGGTTGGGGGGCTATGCGCTGAATTTCTTAGTCCTGACGTTTCGTTTGCTTACATGCGTGGCATCAGTCAAGACATGGAGGACGCCATGATGCGGTTCTTCGAGCGAGTTAATTTCTAAGGGATGATGGTGATGAGGAAGATTGCGCTCGCTTCGATGGGCTTGATTGTGTTGGCCGGGCTCACTGGCTGTAACAAGGTCACGGAATTTCGCTTGGATATGGAGGCTCAGTCGTTCCGCCAGGAATGCTTCGCCAATAACACGTATGACTGTGTTAATCGACGAGTTGATTACAACGAGAAGTTGCTCAGTCTCGGCAAGAAACAGGTCATTGATGCCCATGATTTGATGGTGGCCAAGATTGGTGAGCAACGCTACCAAATCGTTTTGCAGACGTTCGACGCTTGGACAGAGCACCAAGAAAAAGACCGTCCGAACATCTTCATGCGTTGGTTCTTTGGTAGTCATCAAATCCTTGACGAGATGACGGGTCAGTACCTTTTCACCGACCAGGACATTGACCGCCTCATCGCGGACGCCGTGGATAGCATCAATGCCACCCCCGGCGTTGGTCCTCTCCCGAAGCCTGGGTCAACGAATGCCCCTGCGAATGCACCATCGGTGGCCGAGAAAGCTCAAAGCCCCGAGGGGGTGATTTCGAAAGCGCTGGAAGGTCCAGTTAACGTCGGCCCGGCCACACCCGCGCCTTCTGCTAACCAAGCCGCTCAGGTTCCAGCAGCGCCGAACGTGGCGGTCTCGCCAACGCTGGCAAAGCTCTTTGTGCCGGATGCCATCCAGGGCAACGTAGCCTGGTTTGAGACCATGACCGGGCCTGCACGTCAGGTGCAGAACAACGGCAATGGGACACAAAGCCGTATCTACCAGGTCGATGGGTGCAAGGTCACTGCGCGCGCTACGAACCAAACCATCAATGAGATAAGCCTGGACCTGGCTCCCAACTGCAACGTACCCCTGAAGTCGATGGTGGCCAACTCTCCGGATATGTCCGTCAGCGGTCTGACCTTCGCGGACCTCTTCAAGAATGGGGCAGGGGAGGTTGAGCTTGAGTGCGCGGGCTACAACGAGTGCGGAAACGCGTCCGACCCATTCATGCACGCGACCTTGGGCGGAAGCCATGCGGACAACTTTATGAAAGTGGTCTTCTCGGGCGTGATTGCCGGAGATCAAGATGTGGCTGCACTCCAGGACCTCTTGAAGACGGAGAGTGCGCACACCGGTAAAACGGATATGGACTTGGATGCGAAGGTCTACAACAACGACCCGCAGTTCCCTGGTCTGGTGCAGCAAAAAATGGGTGGAGTGAAGGTCACGTCCATCACGTTCAAATCGAGCATGTAAGCATTTCAGGAACAGGGGATGTCAATGACGAAGAAGCAGAAGTTTTGGACCGCGTATTTCACCATCGCGGTGCTGTTTGCCATTTACAGCAGCACCTGGGGCCCGTATCACTATAAGGGGTTCTTCTTTAACCTGGGGCGCTCGCTGGTATGGCCCGCAGTGATGTTTCCGGTTCTCGGTAACATCATGGGTGCCATCATCCTGGTGGTGGTGATTCTCCTCATCCTGGCTTTCGTCCAGGCCTAAGGAGAAGTTATGAAGAAGACCATCCTAGTAGGCGCATTGTTGACGGTGGGTGCGTCGATGCTTCTCTCCGCGTGCGGTCAGAGCCCGCTTGGCAAGGCGGAAGATGACTTCGTTACTGGCTGTGAGCGGGGAGGTGCTCCGCATTCTGCTTGCACGTGCGTCTTTGACAGAGTTTTGGCGAAATACGGCAAGGAGCAGATGCTGGTCGTTGCCAATAGCAACTGGCAGACGGTTCCACCCGACTTCGGCAAGAGCATGGCGCAAGCGGTGCTTCAGTGTCGCCAATGATGGAATAGAAAAAGCCCCTGAAATGGGGGCTTTCTCTTGCCTGGCGTTCGTTTCATCGGGGCGTGTTTCACAGTCGTCGGGCAGTCACATCCTCTTCTCCACGAATCCGCTTGAAGCCCCTCATGCTCAGTCTTCCGTGGCCGCGTCTAGGAGCTACTGAAATTCGGGCCTTGCTTGGGGGGACGCGCCCCCCATAACAGCCTTGGCGGGCTGACGCCCGCCGAATTTCGGATGCAAAGTGATCCGGCGGCTTCTAGCTATTCGTGGCATTGAACTGAGGGGAGTGGACACCAAGAGCAGGCGTATCAGGGCGCCAACGGGCAGCCAGCCGGGGCGTACTTGGCGCCAATGGCTGTATCCACCGTGCAGCTCCAGCCGCCGTTGGTATCACGAATCCAGGTAATGGTGCCCCCGCCTATGCGGGGTTGGACGTGATTGCCAAGTTTGGCTCTGACTATACCTTGGCCCGCGGCGTCCTGCGGAAGCTGGATTTGCGGTACGCCCGTGCCGGGGCTTGGTGGGCGGGTCGTAGCGCAGGGGCAGGTCAATG
>Ga0209760_100568_pt1 | contig 6632 bp, 2 predicted proteins | sample AraplaCL_Cvi_mLB_FD_184267 | JGI IMG/M metagenome (GOLD analysis project Ga0209760, IMG submission 184267) | Arabidopsis root microbial communities from the University of North Carolina, USA - plate scrape CL_Cvi_mLB (SPAdes) (version 2) | ecosystem: Host-associated > Plants > Roots > Endosphere ... | reverse complement strand
CAGCAGCGTTGCATCGCTGTCTACCTCGACTTCGACCGGCATTACATCGTTGTCGACTTCGACTTCAACGGGCTTGAGCACGACGAACAGCAGTGTGGCGTCGCTGTCGACCTCGACCTCGACTGGTTTGAGCACAACCAACAGCAGCGTTGCATCGCTGTCTACCTCGACTTCGACCGGCATTACATCGTTGTCGACTTCGACTTCAACGGGCTTGAGCACGACGAACAGCAGTGTGGCATCGCTGTCTACCTCGGCTTCGACCGGTATTACATCGTTGTCGACTTCGACGTCCACGGGCTTGAGCACGACTAACAGCAGCGTCGCATCATTGTCGACATCGACATCCACAGGCCTGAGCACAACGAACAGCAACGTGGCCTCGTTGTCGACTTCGACCTCGACCGGCATCACATCGTTGTCGACCGGCCTGAGCACAACCAACAGCAGCGTCGCATCGTTGTCGACATCGACATCTACAGGCCTGAGCACAACGAACAGCAACGTGGCCTCGTTGTCGACTTCGACCTCGACCGGCATCACATCGTTGTCGACCGGCCTGAGTACAACCAACAGCAGCGTCGCGTCGTTGTCGACATCGACATCCACAGGCCTGAGCACAACGAACAGCAACGTGACCTCATTGTCGACTTCGACCTCGACTGGCTTGAGCACTGCAAACAGCAGCGTGGCATCGCTGTCGACTTCAACATCGACCGGCATCACATCGCTGTCGACCGGCCTGAGCACCACCAACAGCAATGTGGCTTCACTGTCGACTTCCACTTCGACCGGTTTGAGCACGGCGAACAGCAGCGTTTCATCGCTGTCCACCTCGACTTCTACCGGTCTGAGCACAACTAACAGCAGCGTTGCGTCGCTGTCGACCTCAACGTCGACCGGCATCACATCGCTGTCGACCGGCCTGAGCACCACCAACAGCAACGTGGCTTCACTGTCGACATCCACCTCGACTGGTTTGAGCACAACGAACAGCAGCGTTTCGTCGCTGTCGACTTCAACTTCTACCGGCCTGAGCACGACGAATAGCAGCGTGGCATCGCTGTCGACGTCGACATCGACCGGCATCACATCGCTGTCGACCGGCCTGAGCACCACCAATAGCAACGTGGCATCGCTGTCGACTTCCACTTCGACCGGTTTGAGCACGGCGAACAGCAGCGTTTCGTCGCTGTCCACTTCGACTTCTACCGGCCTGAGCACGACTAATAGCAGCGTGGCATCGCTGTCGACCTCGACATCGACCGGCATCACATCGCTGTCGACTGGCCTGAGCACCACCAACAGCAACGTGGCATCGCTGTCGACTTCGACTTCTACCGGCCTGAGCACGACTAATAGCAGCGTGGCATCGCTGTCGACATCGACATCGACCGGCATCACGTCGTTGTCGACCGGCCTGAGCACAACTAACAGCAACGTAGCCTCGTTGTCCACTTCGACTTCCACCGGCTTGAGCACAACCAATAGCAGCGTGGCGTCGCTGTCGACATCGACATCGACCGGCATCACATCGCTGTCGACCGGCCTGAGCACCACCAACAGCAGCGTGGCCTCGCTGTCAACCTCGACATCGTCTGGCATCACGTCGTTGTCGACCGGCATCAGCACAATACAGACCAATACAAACGCCCTTGGCAACAGCACCGCCTCCGCGCTCGGGGGAGGCGCGTCTTACGATCCGGCGACCGGCGCGATCAGTGCGCCGTCGTACACCATGTACAACGCCAATGGCACTACCAGCACGGTGAATAATGTTGGCGCCGCGATCGATAGCATCAACAGCCAAGGCATCAAATACTTCCATGCCAATTCGACCGGCGTCGATTCGCAAGCCACCGGTACCGATGCTGTCGCCATTGGCACCGGCGCTGTCGCCGGCGACAACAATGCGGTGGCTTTGGGGGCGAATTCCGTCACCTCGGCGCCGAATCCAACCGCGAGCGCCGTGATTGGCGGGCAGACCTACAATTTTGCCGGAGCCAACCCTGCCAGCGTGGTAAGCGTGGGGGCGCCAGGAGCGGAACGGCAAGTTACCAATGTAGCCGCTGGCCGGATCAGCTCGACCAGCACCGACGCCATCAACGGCTCGCAGCTCTATGCAACCAATACCGCGCTGACTTCGCTGTCTTCGTCGGTTGGCTCGGTCACTTCGCAGCTCGGTTCGCTGTCAACCGGCTTGAGCACGACCAACAGCAATGTGGCGTCGCTGTCGACATCGGCGTCGACGGGTTTGAGCACAACCAACAGCAATGTGGATTCCTTGTCGACATCGACGTCAACCGGCCTCAGCACAACCAGCAGCAGCGTGGCATCGTTGTCGACGTCGACTTCGACCGGCTTGAGCACGACCAACAGCAATGTGGATTCGTTGTCGACGTCGACTTCGACCGGCTTGAGCACAACCAGCAGCAGTGTGGCGTCGTTGTCGACGTCGACTTCGACCGGCTTGAGCACGACCAACAGCAACGTGGATTCGCTGTCGACCTCGACTTCGACTGGTCTCAGCACAACCAACAGCAACGTGGCATCGCTGTCAACCTCGACTTCGACAGGCTTGAGCACCACCAACAGCAATGTGGATTCGCTGTCGACCTCAACCTCAACCGGCCTGAGCACCACCAACAGCAACGTGGCGTCGCTGTCGACGTCGACTTCGACGGGCTTGAGCACCACCAACAGCAATGTGGATTCGCTGTCGACCTCAACGTCAACCGGCCTGAGCACCACCAACAGCAACGTGGCGTCGCTGTCAACGTCGACTTCGACGGGTTTGAGCACAACCAACAGCAACGTGACATCGCTGTCGACTTCGACTTCGACCGGCTTGAGCACCACCAACAGCAGCGTGGCATCGTTGTCGACCTCGACATCGACGGGTTTGAGTACAACCAACAGTAACGTGGATTCCTTGTCGACCTCGACTTCGACCGGCCTGAGCACGACCAACAGCAACGTGGCCTCGCTGTCAACGTCTACTTCGACGGGTTTGAGCACAACCAACAGCAATGTCGATTCCTTGTCGACTTCGACTTCGACCGGCCTGAGCACAACCAATAGCAGTGTGGCCTCGCTGTCGACGTCAACCTCGACTGGTTTGAGCACGACCAACAGCAACGTGGATTCCTTGTCGACCTCGACTTCAACCGGGCTGAGCACTACCAACAGCAACGTGGCATCGCTGTCGACGTCGACTTCGACCGGCTTGAGCACAACCAACAGCAGCGTGGCATCGTTGTCGACCTCGACATCGACGGGTTTGAGTACGACCAACAGCAACGTGGATTCCTTGTCGACCTCGACGTCAACCGGCCTGAGCACGACCAACAGTAGCGTGGCCTCGCTGTCAACGTCTACTTCGACGGGACTCAGCACGACCAACAGCAGTGTGGCATCGTTGTCGACTTCCACCTCGACGGGCTTGAGCACAACCAACAGCAACGTAGATTCCTTGTCGACCTCGACTTCAACCGGGCTGAGCACTGCCAACAGCAACGTGGCGTCGCTGTCGACGTCGACCTCGACCGGCTTGAGCACGATAAGCAGCAATGTCGGTTCACTGTCGACCGGACTCAGCACAGTCAATAGCAGTGTGGCATCGCTGTCGACCTCGACTTCAACCGGCTTGAGCACGACCAACAGCAGCGTGGCGTCGTTGTCAACGTCGACTTCGACGGGTTTGAGCACAACCAACAGCAATGTCGATTCCCTGTCGACCTCGACGTCAAGCGGTCTGAGCACAACCAACAGCAGCGTGGCGTCGCTGTCGACCTCGACCTCGACCGGTTTGAGCACGACCAACAGCAACGTGGATTCCTTGTCGACCTCGACGTCAACCGGCCTGAGCACGACCAACAGCAACGTAACATCGTTGTCGACTTCGACTTCAACCGGCCTGAGCACAACCAACAGCAGCGTGGCGTCGCTGTCGACTTCAACCTCGACTGGTTTGAGCACAACCAACAGCAACGTCGATTCCTTGTCGACCTCGACGTCAACCGGTTTGAGCACGACCAACAGCAACGTGACATCGCTGTCGACTTCGACTTCAACCGGCCTGAGCACAACCAACAGCAGCGTGGCGTCGCTGTCGACCTCGACCTCGACCGGCTTGAGCACAACCAACAGCAACGTGGATTCCCTGTCGACCTCGACTTCGACCGGTTTGAGCACGACCAACAGCAGCGTGGCGTCGCTGTCGACATCAACCTCGACCGGTTTGAGCACGACCAACAGCAACGTTGATTCCTTGTCGACCTCGACGTCAACCGGTTTGAGCACGACCAACAGCAACGTGACGTCGCTGTCGACTTCGACTTCAACCGGCCTGAGCACAACCAACAGCAGCGTGGCGTCGCTGTCGACCTCGACTTCGACCGGCTTGAGCACGACCAACAGCAACGTGGATTCGCTGTCGACCTCGACTTCTACCGGCCTGAGCACGACCAACAGCAGCGTGGCGTCGTTGTCGACATCGACCTCGACCGGTTTGAGCACGACCAACAGCAACGTGGATTCCTTGTCGACCTCGACTTCAACCGGCCTGAGCACGACCAATAGCAACGTAGCATCGCTGTCGACCTCGACTTCGACCGGCTTGAGCACAACCAACAGCAGCGTCGCGTCGTTGTCGACTTCAACCTCGACCGGTTTGAGCACGACCAACAGCAACGTGGATTCGCTGTCGACTTCGACTTCTACCGGCCTGAGCACGACTAACAGTAACGTGACATCACTGTCGACTTCGACTTCAACCGGGCTGAGCACCACCAACAGCAGCGTGACTTCGCTGTCAACCTCGGCCTCGACCGGAATTGCTTCACTGTCGACGTCGACATCGACCGGCCTGAGCACGACCAACAGCAGCGTGACATCGTTGTCTACTTCGACCTCGACCGGAATCGCCTCGCTGTCGACCTCTACCTCGACCGGCCTGAGCACGGCCAGCAGCAGCGTTGCATCGCTGTCGACTTCGACCTCGACCGGCATCACTTCGCTGTCAACCGGCCTGAGCACGACCAACAGCAACGTGACATCGCTGTCGACCTCGACGTCCACCGCAATTGCAGCCGCCAGGTCGCCGATTGCTTCCAGTGAAGGCAATGTATTCGCCGGCGCTGTCGGCGGAGCAGGATCCAATTCGCTGGCGGTGGGCACCAACGCGGTGGCTACCGGCCAGAATGCGACCGCGACAGGCCAGGGCGCCGTGGCTAATGCTGCCGGCACAACCGCGCTGGGCGCTGCTGCTACGGCAACGGCGGCCAACGCCACGGCGGTTGGCGCGGGAGCGCAGGCGACGGCGAGCAATTCGGTTGCGGTGGGCGCCAATTCGGTAGCGAATGAAGCCAACACGATGTCGGTCGGTTCCGCCGGCAACGAGCGCCGTGTCACGAATGTTGCAGCGGGGGTCAATGCTACCGATGCGGTCAATGTCTCGCAGATGAATGCTGGAATCGGCAGTGCGGTGACGCAATCGAACCAGTACACCGACAGCCGCGTCCAGGGCCTGCAGAATACGGTCGATTCCAACCGGCATGACGCCGACGGCGGCACTGCCGCGGCGATGGCTGTTGCGGGATTGCCGCAGCCGACTTCACCCGGGAAGAATATGGTGTCGCTGGCGGGCAGTACCTATCAAGGGCAGACCGGCCTGGCATTGGGCATATCGACAGTTTCCGAAAATGGACGCTGGGTTTATAAGGCTGCTGCGACATCCAATAGCCGCGGCAAGACGGGAGCCGTGGTAGGCGCTGGCTTCCAGTGGTAACGATGAACGCCGTGGCTTGCGCCGGACCGGGCAAGCCATGGCGTCAAGCAGCTCAACGCGTTTGCAGGAAGAGAAAATGAAACAACAATCGAAAAGGCCGCGCGGCATGCTTGCAGCCGCATTCGCAGGTGCGCTGCTGACAGCCGCCTGCGCTGCGTTGGCGCAAGATGAAGCGGTAAGTTTTCCGGACCCCGCCTCCGCCTACCAGCAGGAGGGCAGTTTCGTATCGCTTGAAAACCTGCGCAATGTCGCTCCCGGCCTGACAAAAAACCAGGTGCGCGAATTGCTGGGATCGCCGCATTTCAGCGAAGGCGTTTTTGGCGTGAAGACCTGGAACTATATTTTCCATTTCCGGCGCGGCGGCGAGATCGCCACTTGCCAATACCAGGTGCAATACGATGACAGCAAGCTGCTTAGCGGCGCTTACTGGAACCGGCCGGAATGCGAAGACATGGTCAAAGCCGCTGCGCCTTGATCCGCATTTTCAAGAAGCGGAATGGCAATCCGGCGGTTTCATGAACAGGAAGCGGATTGCCGGCCAAGACCGATTCGGCTTGTTGCGCAGCAAGCCGGTTTTCTGGAGCTCGACATGGACACTCGCCTTGAAGACGACCTGATCAGACAATCGGTCGACAAGATCCAATCGCTGGCTGCCTTGATACGGTGCGGCGACGATGCCGACCTCGCGGTGCAGGAAGTCGTCAACGAAATTTTCCGTTATTTCCTGGTCATCAAGAAGGGCGACCTGCGGGCCAACCTGCTGGCCTTCAAAATCCGGCTAAGCGCCTTGGCGGAGCATGCGCACGGCGGCTTGCCGGGATATGGGAAGACGCTGGCATCCTCC
>Ga0209760_100551_pt1:0-2500 | contig 6930 bp, 5 predicted proteins | sample AraplaCL_Cvi_mLB_FD_184267 | JGI IMG/M metagenome (GOLD analysis project Ga0209760, IMG submission 184267) | Arabidopsis root microbial communities from the University of North Carolina, USA - plate scrape CL_Cvi_mLB (SPAdes) (version 2) | ecosystem: Host-associated > Plants > Roots >... | reverse complement strand
TCCAGCTAAGGTCCCCAAGTCATGGCTAAGTGGGAAAGGATGTGAGGATCCCAAAACAACCAGGATGTTGGCTTAGAAGCAGCCATCATTTAAAGAAAGCGTAACAGCTCACTGGTCTAGTCAAGGGTCTTTGCGCCGAAAATGTAACGGGGCTGAAGCCATGCACCGAAGCTGAGGATTTGCAGCAATGCAAGTGGTAGCGGAGCGTTCCGTAAGCCTGTGAAGGGGTACCTGTGAGGGGCCCTGGAGGTATCGGAAGTGCGAATGTTGACATGAGTAACGATAAAGAGGGTGAGAGACCCTCTCGCCGAAAGACCAAGGGTTCCTGCTTAAAGTTAATCTGAGCAGGGTTAGCCGGCCCCTAAGACGAGGCGGACACGCGTAGTCGATGGGAACCACGTTAATATTCGTGGGCCTGGTGGTAGTGACGGATTGCTTAACTTGTTCACACTTATTGGATTGTGTGGGCGGGGACGCGGTTCCAGGAAATAGCTCCACCGTATAGACCGTACCCGAAACCGACACAGGTGGTCAGGTAGAGTATACCAAGGCGCTTGAGAGAACTATGTTGAAGGAACTCGGCAAATTGCACGCGTAACTTCGGAAGAAGCGTGACCCTTATGTACGCAAGTATGTGAGGGTGGCACAGACCAGGGGGTAGCGACTGTTTACCAAAAACACAGGGCTCTGCGAAGTCGCAAGACGACGTATAGGGTCTGACGCCTGCCCGGTGCTGGAAGGTTAAGAGGAGGGGTGCAAGCTCTGAATCGAAGCCCCAGTAAACGGCGGCCGTAACTATAACGGTCCTAAGGTAGCGAAATTCCTTGTCGGGTAAGTTCCGACCTGCACGAATGGCGTAACGACTTCCCCGCTGTCTCCAACATAGACTCAGTGAAATTGAATTCCCCGTGAAGATGCGGGGTTCCTGCGGTCAGACGGAAAGACCCCGTGCACCTTTACTATAGCTTTACACTGGCATTCGTGTCGGCATGTGTAGGATAGGTGGTAGGCTTTGAAGCAGGGACGCCAGTTCTTGTGGAGCCATCCTTGAAATACCACCCTTATCGTCATGGATGTCTAACCGCGGTCCGTTATCCGGATCCGGGACAGTGTATGGTGGGTAGTTTGACTGGGGCGGTCGCCTCCGAAAGAGTAACGGAGGCGCGCGATGGTGGGCTCAGACCGGTCGGAAATCGGTCGTCGAGTGCAATGGCATAAGCCCGCCTGACTGCGAGACTGACAAGTCGAGCAGAGACGAAAGTCGGTCATAGTGATCCGGTGGTCCCGCGTGGAAGGGCCATCGCTCAACGGATAAAAGGTACGCCGGGGATAACAGGCTGATGACCCCCAAGAGTCCATATCGACGGGGTTGTTTGGCACCTCGATGTCGGCTCATCGCATCCTGGGGCTGGAGCAGGTCCCAAGGGTTTGGCTGTTCGCCAATTAAAGCGGTACGTGAGCTGGGTTCAGAACGTCGTGAGACAGTTCGGTCCCTATCTGCCGTGGGTGTAGGAATATTGACAGGATCTGTCCCTAGTACGAGAGGACCGGGATGGACATATCTCTGGTGGACCTGTTGTCCTGCCAAGGGCATAGCAGGGTAGCTATATATGGAATGGATAACCGCTGAAGGCATCTAAGCGGGAAACCAACCTGAAAACGAGTGTTCCCTATCAGAGCCGTGGAAGACGACCACGTTGATAGGCCGGGTGTGGAAGTGCGGCAACGCATGAAGCTTACCGGTACTAATAGCTCGATTGGCTTGATCGTTCCCATTGCCAGTGCTCATCAAAAATGATGGGTCTGAAAACGTGTTCAAATAAATAAAGGCTCCATGCCTTCCAGCTTCTCATCGCGCTAAACCCTGCAAGGTTTAGCGTGCAGGGCATAAACCGCTCAAGCGGTTTAGCCCGAAGTTGCGCTTTGCCGACCTGGTGGTTATGGCGGGGTGGCTGCACCCGTTCCCTTTCCGAACACGGCCGTGAAACGCCCCTGCGCCCATGGTACTTCGTCTTAAGACGCGGGAGAGTAGGTCGCTGCCAGGTCTGCCAAACGCAACTTCATTCTTGAAATCTTCTCTGATCACAAGCGGCTCAAGCCGTGTTACAATTGGCCGCTGCTCAAGCGGCCTTTGTCGCTTCTGAAAAGACGCAACAAACGCTTCTGAAATCTGGTGGGAAGCCGCAATAACGGTTCCTACCTCAAGCGCGATAAACCGCATGGCGGTTTACGCTGATGACGCAAGCCAAAATACGGCTTGCTGGACGCGACAAATCCTCCGGATTTGCGCTGGTAATACGAGACAAACCCGAAGGGTTTGCTCGGGCGCGATAAACCGCATAGCGGTTTACGCTGAGACGACAAATCGCTCCGCGATTTGCGTTGGTGACGCGGGGTGGAGCAGCCCGGTAGCTCGTCAGGCTCATAACCTGAAGGCCGCAGGTTCAAATCCTGCCCCCGCAACCAATCTTCCCCCAATACAATACATAGCGCTACCAAA
>Ga0209760_100545_pt1 | contig 7025 bp, 9 predicted proteins | sample AraplaCL_Cvi_mLB_FD_184267 | JGI IMG/M metagenome (GOLD analysis project Ga0209760, IMG submission 184267) | Arabidopsis root microbial communities from the University of North Carolina, USA - plate scrape CL_Cvi_mLB (SPAdes) (version 2) | ecosystem: Host-associated > Plants > Roots > Endosphere ... | reverse complement strand
AAATTCGCGGGCTGAAGGACTAGTGTTCCGCCCGGTTCAATAGTGGCCGTTACCGATCAGAGGACGGTCACCATGCAAGCCCATCAGTTCCTTCGTCGCGGGCAGGTACTTGCCAAGCTCGGCATCTCCCGCACGTCGCTTTATCACCTCGAAAAGTCTGGCAAGTTTCCCCGGCACTTCATGGTCACGCCCAGGTGCGCCGTCTGGCGCGCCGACGAAGTAGACGCCTGGATGCAGCAGCGCGCGGGTGCTGTGCCGGCAGCTTTCGCTCCCGCCCGCGCGGCCGAATCCAAGAAGGCCGCGGCGTGAACGCGTTAGCTGGGTGCAATCCCCAGTGCGGCACCAGGCATCACAAAGCCACGCTCACGACCGCACAGGTGGATGCGATCCGTGATGCCTACGAGCGCGGCGAGGCTGGGTATAGGCGGCTCGCGCATCGCTTCGGCGTGCCCTGGCAGACAGTGCGCGGCATCGTGAGATACCGCACTCGGTGCTGGGGCTGAGCCTACGGAGGCAAATACGTTTGTCAAAGAAAAAAAAAGCCCCGCCGAAGCGGGGCCTTTCTCATGATGGCTTAGCTACAGGCCTTTAGAAGGCGTCCCGTTGGCGCGCGCTTCATCACATCCTCCTGGCGCTTTGTCGCCTTAACGAGGACTTCTCGATATATCTTGTTCTTTTCGGCCGAGGATGCGTTACGGATAAATTCCGACATCGCGCTTCGCTCAACCTTTTTGGTGGTGAAGATGCCCATTAGCCACCTGCGTATTTCATGGTTGATATTGCGACCCTCAAGCGATTTTGATCGTACGCTTCGGGTGCATGGTGATCAATATTCTGGATGTTCGCCTGGTAGGACCGATTTGACCCGTCATTGTTCTTTAGAAGTAGGTCAATTTTGATATCGGCGCCGTACTTGGCTTTTAAAGCGTTAACGACCCTTCGGGACTCAAAATATTGACTTATAAAGGTTTCCAGGTCAATGCGGCGCCCCTCAAGGGCCTCTCTGGCGCAAACGAACTGCCATGCCTGGCATGGGTCCTGGTAGACATATAGGATCTGAACGGCCCGCCTGTGCTTCAGAGACCGCTCTATGTTGTACCGGGCCTTTGCCTCGTTCGTCAGCGTTCCATCGAGGAGGAAGCTCTGGTCGTTTTCGAACACCAAGTCGATCATCCTGTCGACGATGATCGAGACCGCTGGCTGAAAAAGATGCGCGTTCCCGCCGCTGTACTGGGGGAATTCCGCCCGTAGATCGTCAGGGTCTATCCGGATAGTCGGTCCGACGGCAGCGATTAGCTCGACCGACGCCTCGGTCTTGCCCGCCCCTGGCGACCCCGCCATGAAAATGGAAACAGGATCTTTCTCAGGTGGGTACTGTTCTTTTGAACACAACCGCCGCGCGATGCTCTTCTTGTTTGCCTTGGCGAACGCGATGGCATCGTCTTTGACTTGATCGTCCGTCATGGAGCCTCCCCGTAAACGGATCTTACCAGTGGCTGAGATATCGGCATTTAGTGAACTTATTGGTTCAATAATATGCGGTGCAGCCGTTATCCTCAGCGCTGTTGCGGATTGCGAGGTGGTAGTTGGTCGTCGTCGCCTCTCTATCTTGGCAATTCGTGCTGGTAATAGGCGTCGATAGGGCCGTCCAAGATCGCGTACATGGCCGACTGGTGGTGATGTTTCACCCTTTGAGTTTTGCCGGGCGCACGACGGGGGGTAGTGTCCAAGCCGTTTCTGGCGGGCTCATCCTTGACGCGTGGCGACAGCTGGCATGTGTTCCTCGCACATGACTACGCGGTCGCCGACGTGTCAACGATAGGAGTCAGCATGAACGCGCTCATCCCAAGCGATCGCATCCTCCGGCCCGCCCAGCTCGCGGCGAAACTCGGCTGCACGCGCACATCCCTCTACAAGTGGATCAACGCCGGCATTCTGCCCAGGCCCATTCGCATCGGGCATGCATCGGTGGGCTGGCGGGAGTCGGTCATCGAAGCATGGCTGACGACCCGCGACGGCATGCCGCCGCAGCGGCGCAAAACAGCATAAGCATGCGTCACAAATAAAAAACCCCTGCTGGCGGGCAGGGGCTAGGTGCAAATCAAGTACACCTTTTCACGAGTGAAAACATCATGGACTTGAATATCGGTTTTAGCAACTACGATGAGCCGGAGTCGTTGCCGGCGACCGCGGACGAGTTCGATGTAATCGGAGTCGAGAACGTGGTGGGCCAAGCCATGGCGACGGCGGCGGAGCAGTTGGTAGCTGACCTCCGGCTTGAGATCACGACTTTTGATCACACCGTCAATTCAGCGGGCCAGGACTGCTGGAAGAACGTCGGCACGCGACGCGCCGCGGCCTGGTCAGAACTCTGTCAGGAGTTCGAATACCCCAAGGTGCGGCCCCGCAAAGGCATGCAGCCCCTTATATCGTTCGCTGTGCGCGCGGGGAACTCAAAGAAGGCCGGCGCGAATGCGCTGACCGTGGGCGCGGTATTTGGCGATTACGATGCGGGCACGGTGTCGATTGACGAAGCGGCGGCACGTCTCCGGGATGCCGGCGTGATGGCGTGCCTGTTCACCACCGCCAGCCACACATGGCAGGAGCCGCGTTGGCGTGTTGTAGCACCGTTCTCTGGCGCCCTCTCGCCCAATGAATACCAGGGCATGGCGGATGCCCTCAACGGCGCGCTGGGCGGCATTCTGGCGCCTGAAAGCTGGGACGTGACGCGCAACTACTTCTGCGGCCGGGTGCTGGGCGTTGAGTACCGCTTCGAGCGCGTGTCCGGCGAACCGCTGGACGCTTTGATGCTAGCCGGTTTGGACTGGAAGCCGATTGGCAAGCCGGGGCGCGAGCCCAGGGCGACTGAGGTCAACGGCGCGCCGCGAGTCGACGCGCGCCAGGTCGCTGACGACCGGCAGCTTGATCGGGCCATCGCCTTGGATCGCGTGACACCGGAGACCATCGCGGATCTGCGCTCAGCCGTTGGGGCTTTCAGTGCGGACGATGCAGACGACTACCACGTATGGGCGTCTGAAGTTGGCATGGGCTTGGCCAGCCTGAAGGGGACGGAACATGAGGATGATGCGCGTGAGCTGTTCCACGACTTCAGCAGCAAATCGCCGCGGTATGACCACGAAGAAACCGAGCGGAAGTGGGCGAGCTTTAGTAACACGCGGTCCACTTACCTAAAAATCTTCGCGCTCGCGAAGGACAGGGGCTGGAGGAATCCCCTAAAAGCTGTGCTGGAAACCGAGCGCGAGCGTTCCAGCCGTATCGGGCGCGAGGGCGAGCACACGGTGCCGACGCAGCGCGTAATGACCGGCAGTGAGATGCTGGAAGAACTAGTCTTCATCGCCGAGGGATCTCGCGTGGCATTTATTGGTGAGCCGCGATTTGCTCTGCCGTTCGGCGAATTCCGCCATTTCACCGCGGCTTCGTTGGAGCTAGTCCAGGGCCATCGTGGCGCAAAGCGGAAGACGTCTCGCGCCGCGCTATGGCTCGAAAGCGCTGATCGAAAAACTGTGCGGACTCAGACCTTTGCGCCGGGTCGAGCGCGCATCTGCCAGTCACCAGATGACGAGCTGGCGCTCAATTTTTGGGTGCCGCGTTCGGCCGCGGTGCCCGACAACTGGCGAGAGATTGCGCAGCCGTTTTTTGATCACGTGGCCTACCTCGTGCCCCGCGAGGCCGAACGCGTGCGGTTTCTCGATTGGCTGGCCCACATCGAACAGACGCCGGGCGTACTGCCTCACACCCATTACTTGCTGGTCACGCGGCAAACCGGCATCGGTCGCAATTGGTTGGCATATGCACTGGCTCGTGTCTTTGCTGGCTACACAGCGCTTGGTTTTGACCTGGCCGAGTCCCTGCGTAGCGGCTTTAACGGTGCGCTATCTCAGCGCTTGTTGGCGGTCGTTGATGAGTTACACGAGGGCGGCCCGGGAGGCACAGCCAAGCCTTTGGCAGAAAAGCTCAAGAGCCTGCTCACTGAGGCCACGCGCAGAGTAAATCCCAAGTACGGCCGGCAACATGTTGAATTCAACTGCTGCCGCTTCCTGATGTTCTCAAACCACGAGGCCGCGTTGCCGCTGGCCGATAACGACCGCCGTGTTGTGGTTATCGAAAATCCGGTTGAGCGCAAATCGGCCGACTACTACGCGGGGCTCTATCGATTACTGGACGAACCGGGTCTTGGTCCCGCGCTCGCGGAGGCGTTCCGTCGGCGAGATATCACGGGTTTTAACCCGGGTGAGGTGGCTCCGATGTCGGAAGCGAAGGCCAAGACCATTCGCGCTGGCCGCAGCGAACTGGAACAGGCCGTACGCGACATTGCTTCAGATTGGCCTGCCGACTGCATCACGTCGGGCCGGTTGCACGGCGCTGTAGCGGACACCGTGGGCGGACGCGTGGCGAGCACGCAGGGGGTGGCAGTTGCTGCGGGGTTGGTGAAGTACCCCAGGCGAGTGAAGGTTGCCGGTGTCGCCCAACACGTATGGATTTTGCGCAATGCCTCGTGCTGGGCGCATGAGGAGCCCGCCAAGGTTGCCGCTGAGGTAGTTCGCGGTGACGGGATTACCGGTGCGGAAGACTTCGCGTGATCACCAGCGCACAGGTTCCATGGTTCCATGGTTCCACGGTTCCACGGTTCCACGGTTCCTCGCCTTCAGCAAAGAAAGTAAAAAAAAAATAGCCAATCATCTCTTTGGGTAGTTCCGGGAACCTCTGGAACCGTGGAACCGTGGAACCGGCGAGGGTCGGGCACGTGCAGGAAGTTGAGCTGATGTTTGCAAGAAAGCGCATGTAACAGGGCGCGTCATATGCAGGAGAAGTGAAATGCTGGTCATCGAGGTAGAGTCGAACGCGCGCGGCCTACGGGTTGGAAGCGCGCACCATCTGACCAAGTGGCAACGAAGTGTCGTTGATCGGGCTATCGTCATGCGGGCCAACGGCGCCACGTATCGTCAGATGCGCGCTGAGCTAGGCGTTGCTTTCTCCACGCTGCATTCCTGGATCAGCGGACGCCGCCGTAGGCCGCCAGATCGCGTCATCGTCAAACGAGTCAACGAGCGCGATTCATTCGGCATGAATCATCAACGAACCGTAGCGGAAAACGTCGATCAATCGCTTCTTTTAGGTACTTCAGAGAGTTTTGGTGAACAAGCGATTTCCGCCGATGCCGTCAAATTTACCGTCGCCAGCGAATTCTAGGAGTGAGCCATGGACGACGATGAGTTCTTTAGGGCAGTCCGTCTTGTCCTGCTATGCCATGCTGGGAAAGCAGACCGTTCTGAGCAGAAATGGGTTGAGCGACTGGAGTCCGGTGATTTCCGTAGGCTCGCTGCGGAAAGTAATCACCGTCGCCGGGAGTCGATGAAGGCACGTTTACCCAGTCGCCCGCCAATTGTGTTCGACGTCGATCACGGTCTGGTGAGCGACCTCGCTGGTGAGCTGCAGCGGTTGCCAAAGCCGAAATTGAAGGGATGGCGCGCTGCAGACCTTATCCTCCGCCTTGGCCTGGACATGGATTTCTCTGGTTGCGCCGCGTTGCTCGCAGATCGTGTAGGACGTCCAGAGAACACACTTCGCAATCAACTCAAAACGGTCGCTGGTCTTCTCAAGCCAATCAACCCCCGGCTTGCCGGTGCCATAGACGACGGCATCAAGGTGGCGCGAAACGGAGCTATCACCCTCGACTGTCGTGATATCCCGGCGATCATGTTCCGCGCCTAAACGTGTCCGGCACGTGTGCAGCAGCACAGCGCACTGCAATTGGCTGACTGTTTCATTGTAGCCAGCCATTGGAGCGATCAGCGTCATGAAACCGACTGCAACACCAGCCAGCACGAGCGACGCGTTGCGCATGAAGCTGGCGGCCGACGAAAAGGGCCTGGCGGCGTGCTATGCCCATGAAAACGGGGCGCTAGCGTTGGTCAAATCCTTAGAGGATCAGCTCGCTGATCTTCAGTGCGGGGCCGACCCGACGAAGCTTGGCGCGATTATGAAGGCCAGTGCCAAGCTGCGCATCCAGATCGCCGAGGCAAAGAACACACTGCAGGATGCACGGGATATCAGCGATCGACTACAAGTCGAGATTGGGGCAACCCGACAAAAGCTAGACGACGTTGAAACCCTTGAGGATCGGCAAAAGGCCGCCCAGTCAGTCGACGGTCTTCACGCCCTAGTGCCGGCCATCGAGAAAGCAGCTAACGAATTGATCGCCGCGCTGCAGGCATTGCGTAGCGCTGGGCTGCGTTGCCGCGGACCTGTGACTGATGCGTTGATGGCCATCTACCGTGGGGATCACGAGCGCATGCTTGATGCGCAGCCTCTCGTCGTCAACCGGGCTGCGGCAGTGGGCCCGGAGATGGCAGTGGCTGTCGGCAACCTCCTGCGCGACATCGAGGAGGCAAGCGGCTGCGACTTGCGCGACCAGCATGAGTGGGCTTTTACCAGCCAGTTGTCTGAAAGCCGTCGAGTGACGGTGCGAGGGGCGCTCCAGGTTGCCGCCGAAACCGTTGCCGGTCGCCTTGGTGTAACGGTGGTGCAGCTATGAACGACTTAGCCAGCACCCTCTATGGTGGCGCGCCCGTGGCGTTTGCGCCGACGCCAGCGCCAGCGTCTACACCCGCCCAGTCCGCGGCCGATACCTTGTACTGCCAAGCGCTGGAGCCACCAGCACCAGCGCCACCAGCGCCTGCACTGGCACCTTCACCCGAAGGCGGCACAGGCGATGCCGTGGCACCCGACCCGCTGGCCAAGATCAGTGTCGGCGATGTACTCGCGGCGATTCCTTCCGCTATCGCCGAAGCGCGGAAGGCCGATACCAGCCGACGGCTCTTCGGGGATCAGGAGCGCGATGCACTGGCCGAATCCTTCACGCTGGAAGACGTGGCGGGCATGCAGCCCGAGACGCGGGCGGCCGTAAGAACGGAGCTGGCCAACATGGCGGCCGATGCCGGCGCCAGCCGGGCGGACGTGGACGTTCTGCGCAGCGCATTGGCCTTGAAGGTATAAGTGCCCGC
>Ga0209760_100516_pt1 | contig 7878 bp, 6 predicted proteins | sample AraplaCL_Cvi_mLB_FD_184267 | JGI IMG/M metagenome (GOLD analysis project Ga0209760, IMG submission 184267) | Arabidopsis root microbial communities from the University of North Carolina, USA - plate scrape CL_Cvi_mLB (SPAdes) (version 2) | ecosystem: Host-associated > Plants > Roots > Endosphere ... | reverse complement strand
ACGCCCGCAATGCCATGCGCGACCCGCGCACCATGGGCCATGGCCAAGGACGAAACGCTCCGCGACGAACTGCATCAGGTGTGCTCGTTCGCGCTGGCGGCGTTCCGCCTGCTCGCCGGCCTGCTCAAGCCCGTCGTGCCCGCCACGGTGGAAGCCGCCGAGCGCTTCCTCGCCGCGCCGATCACCGGCTTCGACGATGCCCGCGCGGAACTGCACAACCACACGATCAACGCATTCGAGCCCCTGCTCGGCCGCATCGACCCCAAGCAGGTCGAGGCCATGGTGGAGGCGTCCAAGGATTCCTTGGCGCCCGTCGAAAGCAAGCCTGCCCCCAAGAAAGCCAAGGAACCCAGCAAGACCATGACTGAAGCCAGCACCACGCCCGCCACCGACGGCGCCGCCATCATCGGCATCGATGACTTCGCCAAGCTCGACCTGCGCATCGGCAAGGTCACCGCATGCGAGTTCGTCGACGGTTCGGACAAGCTGCTGCGCTTCGAGCTGGATGCCGGTCCGATGGGCACGCGACAGATCTTCTCGGGCATCCGCGCCGCTTATGCCGAGCCGGAAAAGCTCGTCGGCCGCAACGTGGTATTCATCGCCAACCTCGCACCGCGCAAGATGCGCTTCGGCCTGTCCGAGGGCATGATCCTGTCCGCCGGCGACGGCGGCAGCGATCTGTTCCTGCTGGATGCGGACCAGGGCGCGAAGCCGGGCGCCACTGTCCGCTAAGCGCCTCTGCCATGTCGTCGCTGGCCGACCGCATCGACGCCCTGCTCCCGCAGACGCAATGCGAACAATGCGGTTACCACGGCTGCCGCCCCTACGCGGAGGCCATCGCGCGCGGCGAGGCGAAGATCAATCAATGCCCGCCCGGCGGTGCCGCGGGCATTGGCAAACTCGCCGCGCTGCTGGGTGCTCCCGTGTTGCCGCTCGATCCGGAGCACGGTATCGAGAAGCCGCGTACGCTCGCGCGCATCGTCGAGGCCGATTGCATCGGTTGCACCAAATGCATCCAGGCGTGCCCGGTGGATGCCATCGTGGGCGCATCCAAAGTCATGCATACAGTGATGCGAGACGACTGCACCGGCTGTGAGCTGTGCGTTCCTGCCTGCCCGGTGGATTGCATCGTGCTCGAACCCATGCCGCAGGCACAGTTGGATGACCCTACCCATGCCGATGCATCGCGCGCGCATTTCCAGCGTCGCGAAGCACGGTTGGCGCGAGAGAAGGATCGCCGCGAGGCCGAGCTCGCTGCCCGCAAGGCCGAAGTGGCAGCCAGCGCCACACCCACCAATCCGGTGCTCGCCGCGCTGGCGCGAGCGAAAGCCAAACAGCAAGGGTCGCCCTCTTGAAGAAAGCCGACGTCGTCGAGCTGTTCACTCGTTTGCGCGAGCTTGATCCGCATCCCACCACGGAACTCACCTACACCACACCCTTCGAGCTGCTGGTGGCCGTGGTGCTGTCGGCACAGGCCACCGATGTCGGCGTGAACAAGGCAACCAAGAAACTTTTCCCGGTCGCCAATACGCCACAGGCGATCCTTGATCTCGGCGAAGAGAAGCTCAAGCCGTACATCAGCACCATCGGGCTGTTCAATGGCAAGGCCAAGAACGTCATCTCGCTGAGCCGTATCCTGGTTGACCAGTACAGCGGTCAAGTACCGCAAACGCGCGAGGCCCTGGAAGCACTGCCTGGGGTGGGCCGCAAGACGGCGAACGTGGTGCTCAACACGGCCTTCGGTCATCCCACCATCGCCGTGGACACCCACATCTTTCGCGTCTCCAATCGCACCGGTCTCGCACCTGGCAAAGACGTGCGTGCGGTGGAGGACAAGCTGGAGAAAGTGGTGCCGCCGGAATTCAAGCAGGATGCTCATCACTGGTTGATCCTGCATGGCCGCTACGTGTGCAAGGCACGCAAGCCGGACTGTCCGCAATGCGTGATCCGCGACCTGTGTCGCTACAAGGATAAAACGCCGGCCTGAGCACCACGCGCGTTGTCGACAACGTGATGGTTACGTTCGCAACGACTTCGCGCGCTCAACCGGCGTGGCGTGACGATCGACCAGCAACGACTCGATCATCGCAACGCACGCAGCGCGATCGTCACGTCATCACGACGACATCTCGCAGGTGGCGAACAAACGGTTTCCTGCGCAACGACGAAAGCGGCGCGCACATGTACCCGCATACGTGTGTCAGCCGCCCTTGGCCTCCGGTTATGGCGCGTGTCTTCTCTGCGTCACGCATGAGTGGCCTGGATGTCATTCGTGCTTCGCCAAGGTGCAAATCGGCATGACTAGTGGCCTATGCCCCATGGCGAAACGCCCAAAACATCACAAATCCATCAGCGTTTCGCGCAAGTTCATCAAGCTTGGGATGCGCCGCCGACCTATGGTCACACCTCCCCCGGAACACTCCCCCGTCAGGAGACCTCACCATGAAGCGCATGATCCTCACCTCAGTCGTGGCTGCTGTTGGACTCGCTTGCATCGGGCAGGCGCAAGCCACCGTCGAAACCTATACCGTTGACCTCAACGGCTATGCCGTCATTGGATTCGTGGGAAGTACCTCGGCTGACTACGCCCGCGCGCAGCAGCAGGCGAAGAGCTGGGAGCTGCAACGGCACCTGATGCTCAAGCCGCAGTCGATCAAGGCGGTGGCCATTGACCAGTCAGAGGGCGTTGCCCTCAACGATGCCCAGATGCGCGATGCCATCGTGAAGGCCGCTTTGGCAAAGACGCCCTGAACACACTCCATTCACACTTTCGACGGCGCCTTGCATGGGCGCTGAAACAGGAAGGAAGACGGCAGGCGAGCAGGCCTGCCGTTTTTCTTTTTGTGCACGACGGATTGACGCCTACCGGCTCACTTGCCAACGTGACACCCCGGGGGCGCCTCCACCAAGAGCGGCCCCGCGGACTCTCCCGAGCCAACCCGCCCCTGACGAGGAGGGAAAAGATCCACAAAAGGTAGCTTGTGGATGATGCCGAGCGGGAGCGGCACGAGCCGCACCTTCGCCGGGACGGGCACGGGTGTTTGGAGCCTCTGTGATCACCTCGTGGTCCGCGTCATCACTCGATCGTGTACGGACATACACTCTCCTTTGGTCCGCGGGCAAACAGCTTCCGGCGTGGGCCACCAGGAGATCACAAAGGCTCAAAGCATGCATATTCTGCTGGTGGAAGACGACGCCGAACTGGGTGGAGCCATCAAGCACGCGCTGGAGCACCAGTCCTACGCCGTGACCTGGCTGCGCGACGGACGCGAAGCCATGGAGGCGCTGCGCGGCGACCCGGTGGATCTGGTGCTGCTCGACCTTGGCCTGCCCGGCAAGGACGGCCTGGAAGTGCTGGCCGAAGCCCGGCGCGCCGGCGTCAAAACACCCGTGCTGGTGATGACGGCCCGCGATGCGCTGGAAATGCGCATCCGTGGGCTGGATCTAGGCGCGGACGACTATCTGGTCAAGCCGTTCCACCTCGGCGAGCTGGCCGCGCGCATTCGCTCACTCACCCGGCGCACCCAGGGCCTGGCCGACAATCTGGTCGAAGTGGGCGGCCTGCGCCTCAACCTGGCCACGGCCGAGGTCGAATTCCGTGGCGAGCGCGTCTCCCTTACGCGCCGCGAATTCGCGCTGCTCCGCGTGCTCATGGAGCGTGCTGGCCGTATCGTGCGCCGCGAAACGCTGGAGAATTCCGTCTACGGACTCGACACCATCGTCGAGCGCAACGCCATCGAAGTGCAGGTGCACTGGCTGCGCCGCAAGCTGAGCCCCGAGGTGATCCACACGGTGCGCGGCATCGGCTACATGATTCCACGCGAGCCGCAATGACGCCGATGAGAACCAGCACCCGCCCGGCCAGCCTTCGTACCCGCCTGACCTGGCTGATCATCGCCGTGATGGTGGCCGTGCTGATTCCATTGGGCTGGATCAGCTACCGTCGCGAGCTGCGGGAAATGAACGAGCTGCTCGACGGCCGACTGGCCCAGGCGGGCCGCACGCTTGGCACCCTGATCGCCCATGGCGAACTGCCGCTGCGCGATGCCGACTTGCCCGCCATCCCGCAGAACGCAGACAGGCACGGCCATGGCGTGGTGGTGTCCGTCCATCCGCACAACTACGAACCCGAAGTCGGTTTCCAGGCTTACGATCCAAACGGCGACCTGATCGCCGCAACATCCAATTTCGCCGACCTGCCGCCACCCACCGCGGAAGAGCGTGGCTTCCGCAACATCCAGCGTGGCGGACGCCAGTGGCGCACCTTCACCTTGCAGAATCGCGCCCATCTGGTGATCCGCATCGGCGAACGCTCGGACAACCGCAGCGACATCGCCCGAGGGCTGGTCATCGAGCACACGCTGCCATTGCTCATCGGCCTGCCCTTGCTGGCCTTGCTGGTAAGCCTGGCGGTGAAGCGCGGCCTGCGTCCGGTAGCCGTGCTGACAGACATGCTGGACCGGCGAACGCCCGGCAGCCGCAAACCGATGCCCGCCGAGGTCGCTCCCAGCGAAATCAAACCGCTGATCGTGGCGCTCAACCAGCAGCTCGAACGACTGGAAGATGCGCTGGACCGCGAACATCGCTTCGCCACCGACGTCGCGCACGAACTGCGCACGCCGCTCGCCGCCACCATGATCCATCTCGAAAGCGCGATGATTGCGGACGACCCCACCGAGGTCGAGTTCACCGTGCGTCACGCGCAACAGAGCATGGCGCGCCTTGGGCGCCGCATCGAGCAGATCCTGGCGATGGCACGGCTGGAAGCTGGTGCGGCCTCGCAGCAACGCACCCCGATGGACCTGATACGCATCGCCACCGAGGTGATCGAAGAGCTGGCGCCGTTGATTGTTGAGAAGGACATCGAGGTCAGCCTGACGCACGACGATGACATGGTCGTGGTGCTCGGCCACGAAGTGGCGCTTACCGCCATGTTCCGCAACCTGATCGAAAACGCGCTGCGGTACACGGAGATCGAAGGCCAGGTGGACGTGGCCGTTCGCCGAGAGGGCCAGCAGGCCGTTGTCGATATTCGCGACAACGGCCCGGGCATTCCGGAAGATCGCCGCCAGGCCGTTTTCCAGCGCTTCCACCGCGAAGTGGAAAGCGCCACGCGCGGGTATGGGCTGGGCCTGAGTATCGTGCAGCGTGCGATCGAGCTGCATGAGGCGTCCATCGAGTTGCTGGAATCGCCGCTGGGTCGGGGGTTGTTGGTGCGGATAAGGATGGCGGCTCAGGCGGCGTGAGTCGCGTTGCGCGGGTAGTGTGGAAAGTCACTGGATCCCCGCTTTCGCGGGGATGACGGTGAGGGGGAGTGGGCGTCCCTTGGTGCTTGGATCTACCACGCCTTTTGTTCGTCATCCCCGCGAAAGCGGGGATCCAGTGCCTATGCCCCACCCCTAATGTCCCTTCCCCCCCTGCGTGAACCCTTTTGCCCCCCAAAAGGTTTCCACAAGATTGCGTTGCGATCATGCCGTGTATCGGGCCACCCGCCCCTCATGCATCGACGTCCATGCTAGGTCTTGTCCGAATCGCCCTGTCACGACCGCTGACGTTCATTGTCCTGGCGGTCCTCATACTCATCGCGGGTCCACTCGCCGCCTTCCGTACACCCACCGACATCTTCCCGAACATCGGCATCCCGGTGATCAGCGTGGTGTGGAGCTACAACGGCCTCCCGCCTGATCAGATGTCCGGCCGCGTCGTTTACTACTACGAACGCCAGCTCAGCACCTCGGTCAACAACATCGAGCACATCGAGTCGCAGTCGCTGCCCGGCATGGGCATCGTGAAGATCTTCTTCCAGCCGGGCGTGGACATCCGCACGGCCACGGCGCAGGTCACGTCGATCTCGCAGACGGTGCTCAAACAGATGCCGCCGGGCATCACGCCACCGCTGATCCTCAATTACAACGCCTCCACCGTGCCCATCCTGCAGATGGCGCTGTCGAGCAAGAGCATGTCCGAGTCGAAGATCCTCGACCAGGGCCTGAACGTGATGCGCCCCATGCTCACCTCCGTGCCTGGCGTGGCCGTGCCGACGCCCTACGGCGGTGCCGCGCGCCAGGTCACGCTGGATCTTGATCCGCGTGCGCTGGCCGCCAACGGCCTCTCCGCGCAGGACGTGAGCAACGCGCTGGCAGCGCAGAACCAGATCATCCCCGTGGGCACCGCGAAGATCGGTACTTACGAGTACCACGTGCAGCTCAACAACAGCCCCAACGCCATCGACGAACTGAACCAGTTGCCGGTGAAGACGGTGCACAACGCCACCATCACCCTCGGCGACGTCGCCCATGTGCGCGATGGCGCCGCGCCGCAGACCAACGTGGTGCGCGTGGACGGCAAGCGCGCCGTGTTGATGCCCGCGCTGAAAGTGGGCGAGGCATCCACGCTGGCGGTGGTCTCGGGCATCAAATCGTTGATGCCGCTGGTGCGCGAATCGCTGCCGGACAACCTCAAGGTCACGCTGCTCAGCGATCAGTCGACCTTCGTGAAGGCGGCCATTTCCTCGGTGGCCCGCGAAGGCGTCATCGCGGCGCTGCTGACCTCGGTGATGATCCTGATCTTCCTGGGTAGCTGGCGCTCCACCGTGATCATCGCGGTGTCGATCCCGCTCGCCATTCTTTCGGCCATCGCCCTTCTGTCAGCCACCGGCCAGACGCTCAACGTGATGACGCTGGGCGGCCTGGCGCTGGCCGTGGGCATTCTGGTGGATGACGCCACGGTGACCATCGAGAACATCAACTGGCACCTCGAGCAAGGCAAGAGCGTGCACGACGCCATCATGGACGGCGCCAAGCAGATCGTGACGCCGGCCTTCGTCTCGCTGCTGTGCATCTGCATCGTGTTCGTGCCGATGTTCCTGCTCGACGGCATCGCGGGCTTCCTGTTCCGCCCGATGGCGCTGGCGGTGATCTTCGCGATGGTCTCCTCGTTCGTGCTGTCGCGCACGCTGGTGCCGACACTGGCGATGTACCTGCTCAAGCCCCACCACATCGAAGAAGGTCCCGGCGACCACCCGGAAGACGAGTACCTCAACCATCACGAAGGCGATCAGCCCGTCGCCCGCAAGCGCAGCACCTTTCTGGCGACGATGGTGCGCTTCCAGCAACGCTTCGAGCATCGTTTTGCCCAGGTGCGCGACGTCTATCACGCGACGCTCAGCGTGGCGCTCGTCCATCGCAAGCGCTTCGTCATCGGCTTCCTCGTGTTCGTGCTCGCCTCGTTCGCACTGGTGCCTTTCCTTGGCCGCGACTTCTTCCCCGACGTGGACGCCGGCGCGATCGCCATCCATGTGCGCGCCCCGATGGGCACCCGCGTGGAAGAGACGGCCGCGGAGTTCGACCGCATCGAGAACGCCATCCGCAAGGTCGTTCCCGCCGATCAGCTGGACACGGTGATCGACAACATCGGCCTGCCGTTGTCGGGCGTGAACATGGTCTACAACGCCAGCGGCACCATCGGCCCGCAGGATGGCGACATCCAGGTGGAGCTGAAGGAAGGCCACGCGCCGACCGCTGATTTCGTGCGCGAGCTGCGCGCCAGCCTGCCGCGTGAATTTCCCGGCACCCAGTTCGCCTTCCTGCCGGCGGACATGAGCTCGCAGATTCTCAACTTCGGCGCGCCCGCACCGTTGGACGTCTCCATCGCCGGCCGCGACCTGAAGGCGAACGAGGCCTATGCCACGGAGATCATGAAGCGCCTGCGCGAAGTGCCCGGCATCGCCGACGTCCGCCTGCAGCAGAGCACCAGCTACCCGCAGCTCAACGTGACGGTGAACCGCACGCGCGCCGACATGCTCGGCGTGACCGAACGTGACGTCACCAACACCATGGTGGCGTCGCTCGCCGGCAGCTCCCAGGTGGCGCCGACCTT
>Ga0209760_100407_pt1 | contig 10573 bp, 5 predicted proteins | sample AraplaCL_Cvi_mLB_FD_184267 | JGI IMG/M metagenome (GOLD analysis project Ga0209760, IMG submission 184267) | Arabidopsis root microbial communities from the University of North Carolina, USA - plate scrape CL_Cvi_mLB (SPAdes) (version 2) | ecosystem: Host-associated > Plants > Roots > Endosphere ... | reverse complement strand
CGTGCTCAATCCGGTTGATGTCGAAGTCGACAACGAAGCGATACCAGTGGAAGTGGATGTCGACAGCGAAGACACATTGCTATTGGTGGTGCTCAGCCCTGTCGACGTCGAAGTGGACAACGACGACACATTGCTGTTCGTTGTACTCAAGCCAGTCGAAGTCGATGTGGAAAGCGACGAAACACTACTATTGGTCGTGCTCAATCCGGTTGATGTCGAAGTCGACAACGAAGCGATACCCGTTGAAGTGGACGTCGACAGCGAAGCCACATTGCTATTGGCGGTGCTCAGACCTGTCGAAGTCGACGTGGAAAGTGACGAAACACTGCTGTTGGTCGTGCTCAATCCGGTTGATGTCGAAGTCGACAACGAAGCGATACCAGTTGAAGTGGATGTCGACAGAGAAAACACGTTGCTGTTCGTGGTACTCAGACCAGTCGAAGTCGATGTGGAAAGCGACGAAACACTGCTGTTGGTCGTGCTCAATCCGGTTGATGTCGAAGTCGACAGCGAAGCAATGCCGGTGGAGGTCGAGGTCGACAACGAAGACACGCTGCTGTTAGTCGTGCTAAGGCCGGTCGACGTCGAAGTGGACAACGAGGAAACATTGCTGTTCGTTGTACTCAAGCCAGTCGAAGTCGACGTAGAAAGCGACGAAACACTGCTATTGATCGTGCTCAACCCGGTTGATGTCGAAGTCGACAACGATGCAATGCCAGTGGATGTCGATGTCGACAGCGATGACACGTTGCTGTTCGTGGTACTCAGACCAGTCGAAGTCGACGTGGAAAGTGACGAAACACTGCTGTTGGTCGTGCTCAATCCAGTCGATGTAGAAGTCGACAGCGAAGCGATACCAGTTGAAGTGGATGTCGACAGCGATGAAACATTGCTGTTAGTAGTGCTCAGACCTGTTGATGTCGAGGTCGACAACGAGGACACGCTACTGTTAGTCGTGCTAAGGCCGGTCGACGTCGAAGTGGACAACGACGAAACACTGCTGTTGGTCGTGCTCAACCCGGTTGATGTCGAAGTGGACAACGATGCAATACCAGTTGAGGTGGATGTCGACAGCGATGAGACGTTGCTGTTGGTAGTGCTCAATCCAGTCGATGTCGAAGTCGACAACGAAGCGATCCCGGTGGAGGTCGAGGTGGACAATGACGCAATGCCAGTTGAGGTGGACGTCGACAGCGAAGAGACGTTACTGTTGGTTGTGCTCAAGCCGGTAGATGTCGAGGTCGACAACGATGCTATGCCAGTTGATGCGGACGTCGACAGCGAAGAGACGTTGCTGTTCGTGGTACTTAAGCCAGTCGAAGTCGACGTAGAGAGCGACGAAACACTGCTGTTGGCCGTGCTCAAACCGGTTGATGTCGAGGTTGACAACGAAGCGATGCCAGTAGATGTAGATGTCGACAGCGATGAGACGTTGCTGTTGGTAGTACTCAAGCCTGTAGATGTCGAAGTAGACAATGACGATACATTGCTATTCGCTGTACTCAAGCCAGTTGAAGTCGATGTGGAGAGCGACGACACACTGCTGTTTGTCGTGCTCAATCCGGTTGATGTCGAAGTTGACAGCGATGCGATACCAGTTGAAGTGGATGTCGACAGCGAAGACACGCTGCTTTTAGTCGTGCTAAGGCCGGTCGACGTCGAAGTGGACAACGACGACACATTGCTGTTCGTTGTACTCAGGCCGGTCGAAGTCGACGTTGACAGCGAAGCAATGCCGGTGGATGTCGATGTGGAAAGCGACGAAACACTACTGTTGGTCGTGCTCAATCCGGTCGAAGTCGAGGTCGACAACGATGCAATGCCAGTTGACGTGGATGTCGACAGCGAAGACACATTGCTGTTGGTCGTACTCAAGCCAGTCGAAGTCGACGTGGAAAGCGACGAAACACTGCTGTTGGTCGTGCTCAGACCTGTGGAAGTGGAAATCGACAGCGAAGTAATGCCAGTGGATGTCGATGTCGACAACGATGAAACATTGCTGTTAGTAGTGTTCAGACCTGTTGAAGTCGAAGTCGACAGCGAAGCGATGCCAGCAGATGTTGAGGTCGACAACGAAGACACGCTGCTGTTAGTCGTGCTAAGGCCGGTCGACGTCGACGTCGACAGCGAAGATACGTTGCTGTTCGTTGTACTCAGGCCGGTCGAGGTTGAAGCCGACAACGAGGCAATACCAGTAGATGCCGATGTCGACAGCGAGGTCACGTTGCTGTTAGTGGTGCTCAGGCCGGTCGAAGTCGACGTTGACAGCGAAGCAATGCCGGTGGATGTCGATGTGGAAAGCGACGAAACACTACTGTTGGTCGTGCTCAATCCTGTCGATGTCGAAGTCGACAACGAAGCGATACCAGTTGAAGTGGACGTCGACAGAGAAAACACGTTGCTGTTCGTGGTACTCAGACCAGTCGAAGTCGATGTGGAAAGCGACGAAACACTGCTGTTGGCCGTGCTCAATCCGGTTGATGTCGAAGTTGACAGCGATGCGATACCAGTTGAGGTCGATGTCGACAGCGAGGTCACATTACTGTTAGTGGTGTTCAGCCCAGTAGAAGTCGATGTGGAAAGCGACGAAACACTGCTGTTGGTCGTGCTCAATCCTGTTGATGTCGAAGTCGACAACGAAGCGATACCGGTGGAAGTCGAGGTCGACAATGACGCAACGCTAGTTGAGGTGGACGTCGACAGCGAAGACACGTTGCTGTTCGTTGTACTCAGGCCAGTCGAAGTCGATGTGGACAGCGACGAAACATTGCTGTTGGTAGTGTTCAGGCCTGTAGAAGTCGAAGTCGACAACGACGAAACACTGCTATTGGTGGTGCTCAGACCGGTCGATGTTGAAGTCGACAACGAAGCAACATTGCTATTCGACAACGACGCCACATTGCTATTGATAGTGCTTAGGCCTGTAGAGGTCGATGTCGATAGTGACGATACGTTGTTGTTGAGCGCTTGCGCCACACCGAATAATTGGCTTCCGTTAACGGCATTCGTTGACGTTGCAGATACTTCACCATCGGCTACTCCTTGTATCTGGCGATTGTTGATTGCAACGACGCCATTTGTTGGCGCCTGATTCACGGTAAAAGTCCTATTAGTAACGATCCCATTGGCCGTTGTCCAATTTGTCGTTGCGGTCACGGCGGTAGCTGACGAACCATTTCCAAGTGCTACGGAATTCGCCAACGTTACACTAGAATTTGTACCAAGGGCGGTAGCATTTGTTGCAGTTGCAGAAGTTTGGGTACCAATCGCCACGCCTCCAGAATTTGCACTAGAGGATGAACCAAGCACCAAAGCTGCGGTCCCAACGGTTCCACCACCTGTAGCTATTGAATCATGACCAATTGCAATCGAAGACGCGCCACTGGCATTGGCGCCAGATTGAATTGCTAGCGTATCATTGCCATTAGCCACCGCTGGATTATTCGAATTGTCGCCAATGGCCATCGCTCCACCGGCGGGCGCAGTCGCACTCGCGCTAACTCCTGAAAAAAGAGGGCTACAAGTTTGCGTAGTAGCCGGATTACTTGAAGTGTTTACTGACCCACAATTTCCAATCGCAATATTAGCGTTACTTGGAGCCGCCACCGAAAGCCCAAGCGCCAATGCAATCGCACTTGTCATTATCCTTAGCGCCGACGGGGGCTGTAACCTAATAGATCGATCGTTTCCTCTAGCCTCCGAATTCCTTTTTTCATGCAATTTCGACATTTCCGATACCACGACCCAAGCAATGCGCACATCGCTCCAAATGATTCTGAATATTTTATTCATGACAAAATCCAGCTAGAAGATAGGGCTGCTTGAGGGATAAAACACGACGGCCGAGTAATCGCCTGGAATACATCATTTGGGAGTAGCATCTTTAAGACCGTACTGATAGCCAACAGGCACCCACTTGTCATTTAACCGAACCAACGTTACCGTCTCCCAAGCTCGGACCTTGGTGAAATCAGAAAAAAAAGTGATTCCGACAAATTCGCCTTGAGGAAAACCTCGGGGATCGATCTGATGTTCTATCGTTTGCCAAAACCGAGATTGTGGTGCCTTACCTAATTGACTGTGCATCCGATCAATGTAGCTAGTCCAAGCCTGCTGATCCGACTGTTTCTTCATCGGCGCCGCACTTTGCTCCCACATCTGTCCAGCTTGATCTGTATCGGCTAGAGTCAACCATTGGTGCGCCACATCGAATGCTGCGTCGATAAACATCGACTGGGCCGTGGCGCTTATGGGAAATAGTAGGTTTAGAAACAATAACAACACTAGTTCGACTAAGATAAATCTGTTGCCGAATTTAGATACAGCATTTCTATATATCAACACCGCCACGTAGATTATTTGATGTGATTTGCCCATTCTCGCCATCCTCATTACATTCGACGTTTCTATAATCGAAAATATTTGTACTTGTCTACGAAAAAACGCTTCTGCAGCGACAAGACATAGCACTTAATATTCACTCCAATGACGACTTGGAAAAATTGTAATTAGGGGGTAATAATATTCTGAGTAATTACAAAAAATGATGATAAACAACTATATTTGACAATTGTTAACGCAATTACTATTCAGCAATTCTTAGTGGGAATAATTTCGCAATAAAACTTGATTCTTTATTCCCCTGCTTGCTCCAGTCGCAAGGGTTCACTTCAGAAATGCGTTATTTTGCGTCAAACCGCTTCAAGCGATTTTCCCGTAACCCTCCCGTAACTTGGGGACTTTGCGGTTTTACAAACTGCGTTAAAAACAGCACATTTAACCTCCACCGCAGGCGTGGGGGGACTGGGATTGAAAGGTCCTGATCGACAGCTTTTTCATGCAAGACAACACGGATTCCTTCGCACTTTCAGTTATCAATAATCACTGCATCAATTTGCAGGTAAATGCCGCTGTTTTTTGTAATCTTCAAGGTATGCGTGCCTGCGGCAAGTTTGGACAGCGTGATCATTGCCTGTTGCGGCGTATATTGAGCCGCCGCCGGAATGGCAATGGAAGAAGTGGTGCTGCCGACGAGCAGCGCCATTGCCGTCGCCGCGGCATTGACGTCGGTCGGGCCCAGCACGGTGATTCCGGTTCCGGTAAACGTGATCGTGGCGGAGTCGCCGTTGGTTGTGGTGTAGTGCACATCGAAGTTATAGTCGCCGGATGCCTGGTTGCGATTGCTCGAATAATTCCAGCTTCCGGTATAAGTGATGCCCGACCAATCGTCGTTATAGGTAACGCTGGTCACCGGCGGAAAAGTCAGCACCAGCGTCATCGGCTGCTGATTGCGATAGATTTTCAGCGTCAGGCTTCCGCTGCCGCCGGCTGCGTTATAGGCATTGATCAAATCTTTCACCGTATTGACAGGCGTGCTCTTGCCGCCGGCAACACTGCCGATGATCGCGTCTCCCGCCAGCAGGCCGGACGTCGCCGCTGCGCTTCCTGCCTGCACCGCATCAACCAGCACTCCCTGGACCGTCGGCAAGCCCGCTGCCGATTGCTGCGCAACCGTGGTAATGGATTCAATCGTGGCGCCGATCAAGGCGGTTTTGTCAGACGTTGGCGTAGTGGATCCGCCATAGTCGAGTAGAGGCAGCGTCGGCGTTTGCGCCTTGGCTTTCAGGGCGGCGTTCTGGACACCGAACTGATTCGTTGCGAAGCTCACAAATCCTATTTGCGTCACGGCGGGAGAATTGGCCGGCACGCTATAGTCTCCAGTTGCGGCGCTGGCAAACAACGGGTTGCCGACCGCAGATGCCGTCTCCCAGCTTCCCGGTGAAATATTTTGCGAAGCGACCAGGTCGGCATTGGTCATGAACAAATTGCTGTTCACTGTTTTACCGAAATTGGATAGCAGCGCCGGCTTATGCGCTCCCATGACAATGTTGTGCTGAAAAACATCGCCGCTATTGGCAAACCATACCTGCGGATAAAACGAATCGTTCAAGATGATATTGTTGATGCCGATGCGCGCGAAACCTTCCCGGAATTTCAGGCCGCCCTTGAGATCGTTGTTGATTGCCTTGCCGCCGCCGAGGAGCACATTGTTCTGGACCAGGTAATTTGATGTGCCGTCATCAAAATCGATATCCCAGCCGCGGTCGCAGCGGAAGCGATTGTTCTGGATAACCGTCTGGTCGACCGCATCGAGATTCCAGATGGTTGGATTCGCCAGCATTTCTGCTTTCATGGCATTTGAATCAGGACTCCAGTAACGATCCCGCCCCCAGGCATTGAACGCACCGTGGTCGCCGGTTTCCAGGACCGTATTAAAGACATCGTTGTAGGCGATCAGGTGGCCGCCCCAGGTGCCGTCGCCGATGTTGATGCCGGCGCGTGGCGTGTTGTAAATGCTGTTGTGCTGCACCGTGATCTTGGAGGCCATCGAGATTTCGACGCCGGCCACCTGTTTTTCCTTGGTGCCGATATCGTGTATCAGGTTGTCCGAGGCAAAGGAGCTGGCGGGATAATTGTTGCTCTTGGGGCCCTTCACCATATCCAGGGAAGCATAATTAGCCGCCGTGTTGTAATTCATCGGTGGCACAGCGTTGACCGCGGTAGACGAGCGCACCGCATCCGGCCTGCCGACAAACGCAATCGCGCTGGCGCCGATATTGTAGATTTCGTTGGTATGGATATTGATGTTCCGGTTATAGCCGCTGACGAAGATAGCGTTGCCGCCCAGCCCCTGGAAAACATTGTTTGAAATTTCTATATTGGAAGCGCCTTCGGTCAGGATCGCGCCGCTCCGATAAATGGTCCAGTCGCTTCTCAGCAGCGGTTCCGTGGTTTTCGTGAAGGTGTAGCTGGTGGCCGTGAAATTCAGCCCGTCGATGCGAATATTCTGCGCTGGATTCGCTTCCGTCCCTTGGATGCTGATCAGGTTTTCGATCACCGCACCTTCGAATCTGGCCGACTTCAGGTCTACTCCTGCAGGAGGATAAAAATAGAGGGTCGCGGTTTGCGTGTTGTAAAACCATTCACCGGGTGCATCCAGTTCTTCAAAAATATTCTCGACGTACTCTGTCGACGTATCGGTCCCTTGCGACAGGCGATTGTTGCCGATAGGGCTGCTCAGGTTCAGCGTGCCGTTTGAATTCACTCCGAGGATGTTCTGGTGCTGGTCACTCCACGCCGCATTCATCATCGAGTGCAAAAAGCCGCCTGCCGGATTTTTCCATGCCGCAGCGCGCGCCTGTATCGCCGATTGGCTGGCAAACCCATTGAATACAACGGCCGCACCCGGCTGAAAGTTCGGATAGCGTGCGCGGACCTGGCCGGTCCCGTTGACAAAGAGCTGGTCAAATGCGGCTCCGCTCACGCTTGCCTGCATGATGTTTCCCTTGTACGTCGTCCACGCCAGGCCATTCAAAGGCCTTGCGCCGCTGATGACGGGATGCGCGCCGCTATCCGCATGGATGAAGATGCCTGACGCGCTCGGCCCCAGCAGCAGCGGTTGCGCCAGGTAATGCGTGCCGTCTTCGACAATCACTTCCTTTAAATTCGCCTTGATTGCCGTTGCGACCGCTGCCGCAAGCGTCGCTTTCGGAGCGGTCTTGTCTCCGCTCGCGGCATCGCTTCCAGAAGGCGATACATAAATCGCGGTGGGCGTCGCGACAGGACCAGACGCAGTGGCGGGCGGCGGCGTGACCACAGGTTGGGTGGTGTTAGGTGGTGTGACGCCGGGCGCAACGCTATCGGGAGAGGCAACAACGGTTTGCCCGACCAGGCCCGAATCTCCGCTGCCGCAAGCACTCAGAGCAAAAGCCATGCATATGTACAAAAAAACATGCCTCGGCATAGCAAAAGAAATGTGTTTTTCATCCAGATTCATAACAGCCTCCAAATGCGGTTTGTGGTTTTTTTAATATTATCAGCTAGCTTCCAATGCGTATACCGGTTTAATGGTTGGACCAATTTAATACATTCAATTCGAAATGTAAACTGCCTTATTTTGCGTCACTATGACGCGATCGATTTCCCCCTTAGTCCTGCTCCGCTTTTGGGCGTGGCTTTTTTTGCAAACTACGGCAAAAGGCGTGCGTTTAACGAAGCCGACAGGCGTGGCGGGGCATTCCGCACCAAGGGTCCCGGCGACAGTCTTTTTTATGGCAAGGTGACAATATCAGAACGACAAAAAGAGCTGCGCAAGGCAGCCCAGATCGATACAGGGGCGGTTATTTTTAACGGAGGAGCCAGGTAGGGATGAATAAAAAAAGCCCACAGACCTCGCGGTAGCGGGCGAAGTGTCTCAGTGGGGCTAAGACACTAGGGAGAGTTGTCAATATAGTACGTCTCTGTATAAATAGCAATAAAAAAACAATTAATTTATCATCAAAGCCCCGCCCGCCTAAGCGCTTCCCACTCCTTCTGATAGTCGTCTTGGCAATCCGTATTACAGAACGCCCCGTGGGCGACATGTTCGTCACAGTCGTAACAGTGTCTACCATGTCTTGACCGCCGGGTGCGCAATCATCCCCCCGCCACGCCTGCCCGCTAAATTGGTCGGTTTCGACTCAAATTTGCAAATGTGACGCACATAGGAGAAAACAGCCGGCGCAGGGCGAAAATACGTTACGGGAACGCGACGCAAAACGACGCACGTAGAGGGGTAAAAACGGGGTTGTGGTGTGAGCGAGGAAAAACCGATTTCAGGTTTGACCTCGGGGAAAGCATAACCTTTATAATCACGCGATTTTATGCACTGTAAGCCATTGATTTATATGGATCTAGGTGATTATGGTTGAACTATAACTTTTGATAACCCAAAACATAACCAGATTCCAAGTCATTGATTTATATAGTTATTTAATTTTAGAGAAGTTATCTTTTATTTTATAACCTAGTTATGCCAAGGTTATGCCGAGGTTATAGTTTATCGAATCTTGCAAAGCCTTATACAGCAAGGGTTTTGAGCCGATTTCTGCAAAAGGTTATAAAGGTTATGGTTTTCCCGAGGGGGACTTTATTTTAGAGGATTGTCGGTATTAGCATGGTAAAGTTATCTTCAGGCAATATCACAACGCAAACAATAGTTATCAATCCATGAATCAAGCCTCGGAGCCTAAAACTTGCCGAATCCTTTCTCTTGATGGGGGAGGAGCTAAGGGGTTTTACACCATTGGGGTCCTTAAGCAGCTTGAAGCACTTCTCGGCAGCAAACCGCTTAGTGAAGAATTCGATTTTATTTATGGGACCAGTACCGGGGCAATCATTGCTTCGCTCTTGGCTCTTGGGAAAAGCGTCGATGAAGTTCATGCACTATACCGAACTCACGTGCCTCAGATCATGGGCTTGGGTAGCAGTAGTGGACGTACTCAAGCACTTGAAAAGCTAGCCGTCGATGTCTACGGCAATCAAAAATTCGACGTGGTGAAAACAGGCGTCGGCATCGTTACCGCGCACTGGCACGAAGAAAGACCGATGATATTCAAAAACAAAGCCGCTCAAGCCCACGGGAGGCATTCCACATTCCAGGCTGGGTTCGGCTGCACAATTGCGGACGCTGTGGTTGCATCTTGCTCTGCATACCCTTTTTTCAACCGCAAAATCGTTAAAACAGGCGACGGAAGCGAAATTGAATTGCTGGACGGGGGATATTGCGCCAACAATCCAACCTTGTATGCGATAGCGGACGCGCTGATGGCGCTCAATTTCCAGCGCGAACAACTAAGGGTGGTAAGTATCGGTGTTGGTGTCTACCCCGAGCCTCCAAAATATTGGCATAAGTGGGTAATCTCAAAATTTTTTCTCGTGCGACTGCTGCAGAAAACGCTCAATATCAATACCCGTTCGATGGAAAAGCTATCAACGATTCTATTCAAAGACGTTTCAATGGTTCGTATCAACGACCATTACAGTAGCCCGGACATGGCCACCGACATGTTAGAGCACGATGTAAAGAAATTAAACACGCTCTATCAACGCGGTGGCGAATCATTCGGCAAGCACGAAGACGAACTCAAAGCATTACTTGTATAGGGAGATCACGTGGCGATACCAGAAGAAGTCCTAACATCTTGGGCGCAGATCGGGGCTCAGGTCACATCAAAAGACACCTACAACACTATCAAGCTTGCGCTGGATAGCGATGACGCAAAATACAAGGATAAAAGCTATAAAGTATTCCTACAAGGCTCGTATCGCAACGACACAAACATCATAGGAGATAGCGATGTCGATGTCGTGATCAGACTGGACTCTGCGTTCAGCTACGACATTACTCCTCTGCCGGAAGCGCAGAAAGCGGCATTTTCGGCTGTGCATCCGCCAGCGGAGTACAAATTGACGGATTTTCGCAAAGATGTAATTGAAGTACTGAATAACCGTTTCGGTGCTGACGCTGTTCCTGGGACGAAAGCCGTCACTATTCAGCCGTTCCACAATCGACGAAAAACCGACGTGCTAATTGCAATCCAACACAGGAAATATAGTCGATATACTGCGCTCAGTGATTACGAACAGGTAACCGGCATTTCTTTTTTCAAGTCCGATGGCACGAAGATCGTGAACTACCCGAAGCTGCATCGAGAAAATCTTGCAGCAAAAAATCAAGAAACCAACGAGTGGA
>Ga0209760_100351_pt1 | contig 13108 bp, 18 predicted proteins | sample AraplaCL_Cvi_mLB_FD_184267 | JGI IMG/M metagenome (GOLD analysis project Ga0209760, IMG submission 184267) | Arabidopsis root microbial communities from the University of North Carolina, USA - plate scrape CL_Cvi_mLB (SPAdes) (version 2) | ecosystem: Host-associated > Plants > Roots > Endosphere ... | reverse complement strand
ATTGAACGACAGGCGTGTTCCGATGCCACCTGCCAGTATTTGATGGGACGGTCGAGTGTCGCGTGGTGAGTCCCGATGGCTGGGATAGATCGTTCGAGACCGGTCGGTTATAGGGCCAGGCGTAGCCGGGGCGACAATGTCCGCTTTCGACCCGAAGCGGACATATTTGGTTGTCTGTAAAGCCGCCATATTGCTTGGGCGGGAAAGGGAAATTGCGTTGAAATCATTCCGCTTTGGCGCGGTCTATTGCGCTCCGCCTATCTTCAATGCGGACATCGACGAGATGGGCTATTTCGAGCCCTCTGAGCTCGGGATATCCGCAGCACTCCTCGCCGATATCGGCGACTGGAATAGGGCATTCCAATCCACGTATTGTGACGCGTACCCCCCCTGATGGTGGGTTCGAGACCGCAGCCGATCGCGAGCAGCACAATTTGACAGGTCGGGCGCTCGCCGTGAGGCTTCAAGAAGAGCTCGGGGAGTCGGCTTTGGTAGTGTTCAACCCGCTGAAATAGTTCTGCACTTTGGTGCAGTGAAACGTCCGCTTCCGACCCGAAGCAGACCTTAGCGAGCAACGCCTAAAGCGAACATATTTGGAGTTCGTAATGACAAAGATTGGCATGCTGTTGGCTGGGGTCGTTCTGATCGTCATCCCGCCCGGAACTCATGCTCAAAAGGCTTTGGAGGAGGTCTGTAATGCGGTACTGTGAAGTTGATCAAAACAAGGTGGATTGCTCGGCCGTTACCGTGGATTTCCACTCATTCGGTAAGGCGCTTTCGCCGCAGTATTCGAAGGCCTATCGTCTAGTCGTCGATTTTGCCGGCGCTGCGACAAGATTTTCCGCTTTCTACCAGAGCTTCGTGGAAAGAGAAGCGGAGGATGAGGGCTTCGAGGAGGACCTTGAGGGAGACTATCTCCGTCTTCGGGAGACGGGTTATCTATCTTTCGAGCGAATGCTTTCGGAACAGCCGGAATTATTGTCTAGTGTGCTACTGAGGCTGCTTCCTAGCGAATTCATAGGGTATCTGTTTCGCCAGCGCGAGACTGAGAATGTCGCTCAATTTGCATTGCAAACGTTGACTAACGTCAGCATTGCCGATGGGCTTATCACTTGTGAGGGCGAGTCTTTCGTTGTTGCCAGGTAGTTATTTGGCAATGCCGGACACGCCAGGGATGTGGCGACAGCGCTTGTCGCGATTCACGCCAACTGAGTTGAACACGCTGCGAAGAACGCGCGAAAAACTAGGTTCGAGTGCACATTCTAAAAATGCACTCTGGCCCTCGTTTCGTCGCAAGGCTTGAAGGCAGCGAACACCGTTGTTCTTATTGGTAGATCGATGTGGCACCGCCGGGATAAGCTTGAAAACGGTTGGTGCCCACAGTTAAAGGAAGAACCCAATGGATTCCGTGTTGCAAAAGAGGTTCGAATTGTTTGCAGAAGCCCTGGGACTGTGCAATGGCCTGCTTCTGGAGTTTCCAGGCCGCCAGGCTTTGCTTTCCATCCGTGAGCAGCTGCTCTATCTGATGGCGGTTGTTCGTGATGAACGGGCGGCTGACCGGTTCGGTGAGATCACGATAGGCGTACTGACTGCGCGTGAGGTCGAGCCGCTTAGCGAAGTGGCTGCCGGAGTCTTCTACAAGGTTTCCGCTGAAGCTCGTGACATGCAGAGTCAAGGTAAAGGGGACGGGTTGGAGTACCCCTGATTTCTCGGACACCACAAAGCGAGGACAATCCTCGCACGGAGGTGTTCGATGGAAAGGCGTCAACGATTCACAGCCGAGTTCAAACGGGAGGCTGTGCGCTTGATGCGCACATCGGCCTGACCATCGGCGTTCGGAAGCTGCCGTAGGGATCAACGGCGCGTAGGCCAAGGTCCGCTTCTGACCCGTAGCGGACCTTTAAGTAACAGGGGAAATCATGAACGAGACTCTTGATGTCCAACTGACGCCAGATGAACTTCGGTATGTGATTTCGTGCGGCGTGGCGCTTGTGCAGAACCTTCCCGACGGCTCGTTGCCGACCTATTGCCATTTCAACAAGGCGCAGATCGTCGAGTTCTCAACTCGCATGCGCGCTCGCCTCAGCGAGGCCGGATACGATATGTAAAAGGTCCGCTTTCGACCCAAAGCGGACCTTATCTAGGGGATACTGGATACGAAGGGGAACAAGGTCGAGTTGTGGGAGCCGAAGCGCTAACTTCGGCAAGGCCCATCTCCGACCTGAAGCGGTCATTTGAATGCCTCAAGAACGCCAGTTCATGGCAGGACTATGCACAAGGAACGGGTCGACTCCTCGGCGCTTATGTCGCTTCGTTCCAGGAAGAGCGTGGTGACCGTGTCAAGGGGATTGCTTTAAGCCGTTCGGGTTTGCGGGGATGCGCGACGCTTGCGCCAAGGGGGGGGGCGGTCGGTCGATGACATGGAGGAACAAGAAGGCTTGGCAATCCACCCGTTGGGGAGGGGCATGACTACGCGCATACCATGGCTGCTGGCGGTTCTTCTCTTGACCTGCGGGGCATATGGGGTTCGCGCGCAAACGCCTTTGGGAGAATGTCCGAAGCCAGTGGCCACAAGTTTCGATGGTACTGGGGCGTTGACCTATGCCGTATTCGCGCCAGGTGCGGGTTCCGATCTGCAGGTACACACTTCCGCCTCGACAGGATGCGCACATCAGAACGGCGTCGCCTGTCGCGCAGGGATCGCCTTGAAGCCGGGCGATGTCCTAGCCATCGGCGCAACCTGCGGAAACGGGGACTACGTTCAACAGATGGCTAGCGATCGTGTCGATGTGGGTTGGATCGACGACAGCGGGCCTACCGGGAAATCGCCGCTCGTGCTGAAGCCCGGGAGCAGGCAGGAAGAGGACGGCCTGGCGTTCAGGCTGACGCGCGGAAAAGGCGTTCCCGTTTGCGAGGCATACCTGCAGCGAATCAACGCGCAACCCTCTGACAGGTCGCCGTACTGCGGATTCCCGGAGGAAACACGTGTACCCGGATTTGGCCATCTGACCCGGGAATGGATGAACTGGACCGATATAAAGAATGTGGACGACGACCTGAGTCTGTTCGTTGGACAGGGACGAATTTCTACGGACCATCGCAAGACACCGGTGCTCTACAGGGCCCCGCCCGGCGTGTATCGCTTTCGAGGCGGCGTTGACATCGAGAATAATGGTCAACCAGACAACGTTCTGATGTGGAGCTTTGAGGGGCGCAACGCTTACACATGCGGCCAGTACTTTGGGACGGTTCCCGAAATGGATAAGCACGGATCGGTAGGCGTCATCCTGGCCGCTGATGGAAAGAGCATTGATGTCGAGCGAACCGGGCGCGTGTTCGGGTCAAGGCACGGTGGCTATGACGTGACAGCCGGTCATCCGCCAAGGCGGGAGTTCCAGAGTAGCTATACACCCATTGGCCTCGGGTACACCCTCTTCGAATACCGTGGCGTGTATTACTACTCAACGTTCCAGAGTATGTGGTACGACTTCGATGACACTCAGTCTCGTGCAAGCAAGGACGAGGACATTCTGGGCGTTTTCCGGAGCAAAGGTGGAGTCACCACCAAGGTGTGCGAGTTCCGGCCGCCGGTGACGCATTGAACTGGATGGAATGTGCATGCCTGGCGGCTGATGGCTGAAAGGACCGCCAGATGGTCGATGCAGGGAACGCAGTTAGTTGTCTTTGATCGCCGTGACCGTCGGGCATGGGAGTGGATATGCCCCTGGTGATTTCTATCAAGAGGATACCGACGCCATGACTTCCTTGCGAACCTGCGCGGTCCTCTTGTTCTTCCTTCTGATGCTTGGCCATTGCCATCCAGCCAGGGCCGATTGGGGTTCCGCCGGAGCACAAGTCATCTGCCAGTCCAGCCCCGCCATGTTTCGCGTTATTCCTTCGGACCTGAGCAGTGCCGACTCACCGGGAGCGGTCCACGTATTGCCGGGCTACCAACGATTGAACGAGGGGGACAATCGCCTGTCATGCCACATCGGCCTGTACCGGTTGCAGGCTGTTATCAGGGTTGTTCCGGCGGAAAATGGGCAGTGCGAGGGAGCCGGCGTTGTCATCATCACCAGCATCAGCGCCGATCAGGTGGAACTCACTCCCGATAGCCCGCTGCTTGAGTGGTCATGTCAGGATTCCGAGCCCAGTCTGGTGGATGTCCAGGTGCGGATGGGTGATTCCGGCATCGCCCTCACGAGGTGCTATGCAGATCTGGCTGCCGACGAACCCAGACCGCATCAATGCAAGACTGAGTCGTTTGACGTGAAGGCAATCGCGCTGGCCAATGCCAGGATCGATCATGATCTGGCTGACTCCGCGACCCAGGCTGCGTCGATAGCTACAAAACTGCCAGCGGAACTGGACCTGACCCACCTGGCGGGTCACGAACCGGCAAAGGCGGGGGCGCCCGCCTGCGCGCACTGGGGAACAGGTGGCGCAACGACTCACCAGTACGCACGTATTGCGGGTACTGCAGGCGAGCGTGTTTATTTCCAGGCGACCTATCCGCTTCTCTGTGGTCGCGACCATCATGATGGCTGCAGCTCCCATGGCTACGTGACGCCTGGCGACCGGGTGGAAGTTGGATTTGTCTGTGGCGACTGGACTCACGTCAAGTATGAATCGCGCCTGCGATCAGTAGTCGACATAGTGGGCTGGGTCCCCACGCGTCGGCTGTATGCGATCGATCCCGTCTCTGCGGCATGGCCGGACGCGCAGCGACCCGCGGGCGGAGACAGCTCGAGATATCCCAGCGATTCCCTGGAGGATGCGGTATGGCGCGGCGACACCTCCAGCGTTGTCACGCTTCTCGGTCAGATGAAAAGGACGCCAGGCTCACCGCTGCACGCACCCTGTCCTCTCGCGATTGCCGTAAGGCGGAATAACAAGGACATGGTCAAGACAATGCTCGATCTTGGCGTCGATCCGAATGAGGATGATGTCAGCAAGGGCTGCGATCCGCCGCTGGTGGCAGCCGTTAGCTCAGGTGCCAGCACGACTCTGATGGAGCTTCTTCTGAAGGCGGGCGCGGATGCAAATGGAACGGGTACGCCGGAAACGCCCTTGATTGCCCTGATCAGGCATAGCCAATTCCGCCCCGAAAACATTACTGCCGACAACGCTAGGCAGTTGGCGATCAACACCTCCTATGACAAAGCGCAACTATTGCTGTCACACGGTGCCAATCCAAACTGGAAAATTCAGGCGGGGGATACCGCACTGCTTGAGGCAGTGCGTTCGAACAATATTGATCTAGCCCTGCTCCTACTGAGAAAGGGTGCTGATCCCGATCTCGAAACGCCGCTTGTAGATGCCATTCAAGGCTATTCCTCAGGGGCAGATCCGACGCTGTTTGTCGCGCTTCTGGATCACGGTGCGAATCCAAATGTCAGGCTCTACACGAGGGGCATGACCAATGTCTATCGTGAAACAACGCCACTTATCGAAGCGGCGCTAGCCGGTAATTACACCTTCGTAAAACTTCTTCTTGAGCACGGTGCCGAACCATCAACGGCGCTGGATGACGGGACGTCAGCGATGTCGATAGCGGTCAAGAGTGGCCATAAGGACGTTTTAGGCCTGATCAAAAGGTATTCAAAGAAGGACTAGGGTTGAAGCATGCGAGGTCGGGTTGGCGTATCGTCTTGACAATGTCGAGAGTGGAGCCAGGGTCCTCTACGGGAATGCGCCTTTGGCTATCGGGTTTGTCTTGGGCGAAATTTTGGTCCGCAAGACCTTTGCGATGGACATTGAGAGCTAGCCGGGAATGTCCGCTGCGACCCAAGGCGGACATTGGCGAAGCCAGCGTTGCTCACTCATCGGAGGCTTCAGGCCAAGACGATTGGGACAAGTTTTCGAGAGTATGGCGAGCGTCCAATATCGGTCCAAAGCGGTACCTTCATTTGACATGGCGTTGGCGCGATACAGTGCCATCGCCTGGAAACCCACTGCCGATGCACCAAGTGACTTGCCTTGGGGCAAGAAGTTGCGCCTCCAATCCCGGCGCCTGAAGGCTTGATGCGGGGCATAGGCCAAATTGCCGCCAGGAGTCGACAGTCCTACGTAACAAAGGACAGGTAAGCACAGGTAGTATGCCCAGCGTTCACGTCAGTAAAGTGGATCCGCAGAACTCAGGGGAGAGGGATATGCGCTGGTATCCATCTTTTGCTTTGTGCCTGTTCATGGCCGCCGCGCACGGACAATCGATTTTCGAATGCAAGCAGAAAGATGGATCCACGGCTTACCAAGACACGCCTTGTCCAGGTAAGCCGGAAGGGCCGCCGGTAATGACGTTTGGTAAGCGAGATGCAGGCACGCCCATTCAACAGCAGCGATTGGCGGCCAGGGTTCTGATCGATCACCTTCTGGAAGCAGGGCAGTTCGCTCCTGCCATGGAGATCGCGCGAAAATATGGACTTGAGGTGTATTTCCAGCAACGCATGTCCGCCAACGCGCAACAGGATGCTGCGCGATTGAGGCGGGGCCCAACGCCATTCCGCCCCCGCTCCCAGTGCGCGCCCAGCCATCAACCGGCGTAGTACCGCCCCCTGTCTTAGTGGCCGCCACGCAGCCAAATAGCGCGGCGCCGCCCACGTTCCTGGGGAGCGCCCTTCAGCCAAGACTGCCTTCGCCTTCCGCGCAATTTTCAGGATCTGAATGTCTCGACAAGACCAGGCTCACCAACAAGATGAGTCCGGTGGAATTATGGAAAGGCATAGGGGGCTGCATATCATCCGGCCGCTATGAGGACGGGGTTTTCATGTTTGCGCTGGCTGGCGCTTTTGGTTCGTTCGACATGCAAAGGGTCGTCGACGAATCGGGGCATCAAGTGGTCAAGATACTTCCCATGGCCGTCTATCTGTCCCTCCCCCAAGACAAGGTTTCGGCATTCCAGTCGCTTGTGTCGAAGACGCTCGAGGATGACGCAAAGCGCCTCGTCTACTGTAAGGAGGTTGCTCGTATCGGACATCCCGACTACTTCCCGAGCTACATGGTCCAGCATGGTATCGGCTCTTTCGCGGGCGCTAGGCGGGTTCAACCACTCGTCACCCCATTTGATGCCGACGCGGCGTGGGCTAGGGCAGTAAAGCAATATCTCCTTTGCCCATGAATGCCCGTTCGTGCCTAGATGGCGGCGGCAGCAGATGTTCTGTGCTGCTCGGCGGCTGGTAGAAGGAAGGCTACTGATAAGTCCAAGCAGGCGGAGTCGCTCGGAGGACATCGCCTGAAGCTTCGTCAGCGCCGATGCGTTCGACACGGCTCAGCTCCGGTATTAGGAGTCACACTATGGCAAACGAACTGGTTGGAACGATCCGGCGCTTTATTCTTCGGTCACTGCTTCGTGTTCACTTGGTTGCTTTGTTTGGCCTGCTAATTATTGGCGCCTTCGCAGGCATCTTTCCTTTCGTTGTATGCGACAACGGTGATTTCTTGGGATGCTTCAAGGTGGGTCTGCTTTTTTGGGGCGTTATCTCCGGCTCGGCTCTCGCGACGGTTGGATTAGCCGCACTCGCTTTGTTACGGCCTTGCACCCTGTCCAGGGCATTTCTCGTCTTCTATGCTGCCGTGCTTGTTGCTTTTCGTATCTGGGCCTTCCAATCGGCTTCAGATTGGCGCCTCTGTTTGAACCTGATTGCCGTCCTTGGGGTCTGGACATTCATTTGTGTCCTGGCGTTTGGCGCCGGAAAAGAACCCATATAGATCTGCTACGACTCCTATCCGACGATGTCTTGCATAAGTGACTAGCCGGCACGCGATGCGGATCAGAGCCGGGGCGAATGAATCGGTCATCGTGAAGTCCGTTTCCGGCCTACAGCGGACATAGTCAAGGCAGAGCGCGGACTTATGCGCATGGTGGCGGGCACCAGCGCTAGTACGAGGGAATGGCCATGTTGCGCGGAAAACTTGGCGTCATTCGGCGGACGAGACAAAGGCGACTCATCTGCGCCCTTGGGGGCGCGATGGCTTTACTTGCCTGCCTGAGTTGCATGGCCTATGCGCAGACCTCGCCGGCGCCGGCATCGAGCACGGTGCCCACGCTCACGCCAGTGGTGGTGACCGGCGTCTTACCCGGCCCAGCTCTGTGGAAGGTGAGTAGGGAAAATCATGTCATGTGGATCCTGGGTCTTACGTCGCCGGTACCTAAAGGTATGCAGTGGAAGTCGACGGAGGTCGAAAGGCGGATTGCCCCATCACAGGTGGTGCTCAAGTTGCCCAGCCTGGAGATTGGTGTGCGGACGAGCTTCTACCGAAGCTCGATGATGCCGCCGCCTCAGGTACTTCGAGGAAACCCCAATCACCAGACACTTCAGGACGTGCTGACCCCGGAGCTCTACAGGCACTGGCTAGTGCAGAAGGCCCGATATCTCGCCGGTAATGATCGCGTCGAAGGCATGCGGCCGATCCTCGCTGGGCGCGAACTTTACGAGGCGGCGCTCAGGCGTCACGGACTTGTCGACGAATACGGCCTGGAGGACATCGTTTACAAGGCCGCTGCGCGCGACAGGGTTGCCATCGTTGAAACCTCCTATCAGCTACTGCTGAAAGATCCACGCGATGCGGTCCACTCATTGGACGACAAGTCGATGAACGACCAGCAATGTCTGCGCCAGGTGCTGGATGCACTCGATCACGATCTTATCCAGGCGACGCAGCGCGCAAATGCGTGGGCAACCGGTGACATCGAAACGCTGCGGTCCATCCTTTCTCAAGTGCAAGAGGACTCCTGCCTGTCGACACTGGGCCGCTCGCAGTTCGCCGAGGCTCTAGGAATCGAGGACATCGAAAGTCGCGTCAGAATGAGCTGGATCGACGCAGCTAAACGCGCACTCGATAGAAACCAGCAGAGCTTTGCGGTGCTGCCGATGCACGAATTGCTCGCGTCGGGCGGTTATCTAAGCGCGCTTCAGGCTGATGGGTACAGCGTGCAGGCGCCTGATTGGTGAATCGCGCGTTCTTTTCCAGAGGGAGTTCCTGCCCTGTGGCCTTGATGTCTTGGTCGGCTTTCGACCTAAGGCGCACATAAAGCAGGTGCAGAGGGCATGGGTAGCGTCTGGACCTCGTTCAAGAAGGTATGAAAATCTGCGGTCTGGCAGCAGCCGAGATCGCTATAGCCTCAGGTGGGAGCGGGCTCTAAACTTGCGCCAGCGCCGGGAGGGCGTTTACAGGGGCGAATATGAGGAAGCTGGCAATAGGCTTGCTGAGCGTGGGTAGTGGTCTGTGGTCCTTGGGGTGTTGCGCGGAGAACCTTCGTCAGCAGATGGTGGCCAGTACGCTGGTAACCGGCACCGTCCAGGTCAGCCCCGACGGAAACGTGCATGACTTTAAGGTCGGTCGGGTAGACAAACTCCCGGGCGCAGCACGCGACCTGCTCAACAGGAGCTTGGGAAATCAAGTTCATTCGCCTCCAGTTTCCAAGTCGGTACACGTGCGCTACGAGTGACCGAGCTACGATGCCGTTATCCATAGCAATGGCAATGCAGGGGGAACATATGAAGGCCATAACGCTAGGTTGTACTCTCTTACTACTCCTGAGCGCATCGCTGTGTCCTGCCGCGACACTGGCATTCACAGCGCAACCAAAGATGAAGTGCACGGTTGGTCCGGTATCGAAGCAGTACGGAGGAACTTCGTGGTTGGTGTATAGCTGCGAGGATGGCAAGTCGGTCCTCATCGCATCGGCTCCTACAAACAAGGCGGTTCGTTTCCACTTCACATTTGTCGCCGACGAGGACGGATACGCACTTCATGGCGAAGGACAAGGCGATAAACAGGTAACCGATGCTGCTTTCAATGAGCTCAATTCATTGAAGGCGGCAGACATCGCAGCTCTTGTTGCCGAAACCAGCAAGGCTCACGACGGCTGAATCGAAATCTCGTGAGCGCTGCACTGATGTGAGATGGCTTGGCAATGGCGCGGCGATTGGTGTCTTTCCGGCGTTCGCGTTCGAACCAACGCGGGCGTTGGCGAGTCCCATCATTGGCGCGCCGCATAACCAATGTGGGTGCAATCAACATGAAATTCAGTGATCTTGAAAAGTCAGCATTGCAGCTAAACGAGCTGTACGAACAGCTCGAGGTCAAGAGGTGGGGGCGTGTCTGGACGACGGGAGAGCTCGCGCTGGGTTTCGTAGGGGACGTGGGCGATCTGGCAAAACTGATCCAGGCAAACGCTGGTATCCGTGACATCGATGACTGCAGGGCCAAGCTCGGTCATGAATTGTCGGACTGTCTATGGTCGATTATTGTTCTTGCAAATAAGTGTGGCATTGATCTAGAGGCGGAATTTGTCAGAAACACCCGCGAGCTAACTGAATATGTATCTGGCGAGTTGAGCACTTAGTGGAAGGTTCCACAGCGATGAATTTGGCGTCGCTCTTCGTCACCACACTCGCGTGTGGGTACCGGCGTTAGGTGCCTTGATCAAAGGTTGACGGCGGATTTTAAGCGACCGCTTTCACCTCGAAGCGGAGCTTTGGCTAGGCACAAACAACTCAAAGGGATGGGGATGTACGCGGACAAGTGGCGCCGTTTACGAGCATGGACCTATGCATTATGGGGAATCCTCATGCTGGGGATTCCGGTCGCCTTTGTGCTCTCGGCTGCTTACTTTGGAAAGGCCTGCAATTATTTCCTTCCGTGCTGGTTTGCAGCATATGTCGGCGCAAGCGGGGCGCGGCTTCATTCCGATGCCCTCGGTGTGGCAAGCCTTTCTTTAAAGTCAGCTTTCTCGCCTACAGCGGTTTTTCACGGAAATGTGTGCACTGCGGCCTGCCGCGATGGGCGGATGGGCATCATCGAAGCCTTGTCGACTGAGCCATACAGATAGTGTTTACGTGATTCAATAGTGTCCGCTTTCGACCGGCTGAAGTCGTAAACCAGGGCGGACGACCCGACACCGGTGGCTCGATCTTGAGCCCAACCATCAATCAAAGATCATCGCATCCTTGAGGAGAGGCAGCCTTTCCATGGCGAAGATAAGCAGCTGGATCGTGTGGTGCGCAGGTCTATGCTTGCTCGCCACACAGGGCATTGCAAGCGAAGCCGGAGGTATCGACGCATCGCCCCAGCCGGTCAATGCCTCGCCACTGGTGGTGCCAACTCTGCAGCGGTGGCAGGGTGAAAAGGGTGGCTGGACACTGGACGACCACGCCCGCCTGCTTATCGACGCCGCGCACGCCGCGACACTCGAGCCGGTCGCCGCACAGCTCGCCCGCGACATCCAGTCGCTTATCGGCACGAGGGTGACGGTATCGATCGGAAGTCATGCCACGGGCCAGGACATTGTTCTGCAAATGGCCGGGTGTGGCGCAGAGTCGTCGCTCATCGGGACGGAAGGATACACGCTCGATATCGATGCTCACGTCAGCCTTTGTGCGAGTACGCAGAAGGGTGTGTTCTACGCCGGCCGCACCTTGCTTCAGATGCTTGTGCTGGGGGCTCATCGCGATGACGCCTACCGAACGCTGCCGCGTGGCCATGCCGTGGATTTTCCCCGTTATCGCGAGCGTTCCGTCATGTTCGATGTCGGAAGGAAATTTGCCGACGTCGCGTTCTTGCAGAACTACATCCGCTTCATGGGCTGGTACAAACTCAACACGCTGCATCTCCACCTCAATGATCAGGTGTTGAGCGACGACAAGAAATCCTGGTTGGTCCGGGCCTTTCGCCTGAAGAGCGACAATCCGGCCTTTGCGGGTCTGATGCCGGCGGATGGTCACTACTACACGCGAAGCGATTGGGACATGCTGGAACGCACCGCTGCCGCCAACGGCGTCACGATTGTTCCGGAGATCGATACGCCAGGACATGCGGGGGCATTTGTGCTTGCGCGCCCTGATCTGGCCTATCCAGGGGATTTGCCCGCCGGCGGCACGCTCGATCCGTCCAACCCGCGAACACTGGACTACGTCGAATCGGTCTTTACCGAATTCCTTCCCTGGTTTCGTTCCAATGTCATCCACGTGGGCGGCGATGAGGTCAACGTCAACGGCGGCAAAGTCGATCTGAAGGTGCAGATCGACTACCTCAACAAGCTGGGGCGTTTCCTGCAGACGCACGGCAAGCAGATTGAAATCTGGGGTAGTGCCGACATGGCCAACGGGCTGGACAAAACCTTTGTGGTCCAGCGCTGGATCAACTGGGGTGATGAGGCAAAGATTAACTGGAGCGATCGGGGCTTCACCTGGGTCGAGTCATTCGGTGACTGGTATGTCGTTCCCTTTGGCCCTTCGTACTTCAACCCCAACGGCTTGCGCGGCGATGCGCTGTACGATGGTTGGGACAAACGCCTGCCAACGAGCAGCCAGGCATCGGGAGGGCCGGTCGGCGGGCAGATTGCCGTGTGGAATGACAAGGGGGCCCTGGATTACAACTACCCAACGACCGTCAACGGACTGCTGAAAGATGCCATCCCTGCGGCGGGCCAACTGTTCTGGCGCGGGCATGCCGAGGATGCTGCCGGCAAGCGCGTGGGTTATGAGGTACTGCGCCCAAGTATCCTGCGGCTTCAGTACGGGCCCGATGTGACGCTTCAGTAGACACCTTGAACTTCTACGTATTAAGCACGGATGTCCTCACAGGGGAAGGATGCGGGATCCAGCGGGCGTTTGTGGCTATATTTTAGATAGGTCAGCTTTCGACCCGAAGCGGACACTTTGTTTCCCACGTTGCATTGACTGAACCTGTAGGCGATTCAAAAGAGGGGAGGGGCATGAAATTTCAAGAAGACGGATTCACCATCCTTTCTGCCGTCGTGTCGCAAGACGCTTGCGATGAGCTAATTGCAGCCATCTCAGGCAGAGATCCAGGTAAACCCGGATCGCGGGGTCTTCTTGGCAATAAAGTCGTTGCCCGCACAGCGAACGCACTCCGTCAACACCTTCTTGGCCTGGAATTGCTTGGCGAGCAGCATCGCGCCGTCCAGTGCTCACTGTTTGCCAAAGGGGAAGGCGCAGGCTGGTCGGTGACGCCGCATCAAGACCTGAGCGTTCCCGTAGCTAGCCCCGTTGACGTCGCTGAATGGGGAGGCTGGTCCAGGAAGGAGAATGTCTGGTTCGCACAACCACCCACGGCATTTCTTGAAGAACTGATCGCTGTGAGA
>Ga0209760_100300_pt1 | contig 17087 bp, 22 predicted proteins | sample AraplaCL_Cvi_mLB_FD_184267 | JGI IMG/M metagenome (GOLD analysis project Ga0209760, IMG submission 184267) | Arabidopsis root microbial communities from the University of North Carolina, USA - plate scrape CL_Cvi_mLB (SPAdes) (version 2) | ecosystem: Host-associated > Plants > Roots > Endosphere ... | reverse complement strand
GCGGGCATGGTGGCGTAAGCGCTGACGAACAGAAGACACGTCCGGCGCAAGGCCTCGATCATGACAAGTTGTCGTGGTCGTTCCGCCAGTTGGTAGATCGCCCGGTGAAACGCCCAGTCGCCAGCCGCCCACTCGGGGCCGCCGGCATCGAGGTCCGACTTGAGGCGTACGCGGTTGATCTCCTCCAGTGCCGCCGGTGTCATGACCGCCGCGGCACGCTGAAGGCAGTCGCATTCCAGCAGGATGCGCAGGTCATAGATCTCGCGAACCTCATCAGGGGTCAGGCTGACGGCCTTGGCGCCGCGATTGGTCTCGATCTCCACCAGCCCTTCGCCAGCCAGGATGCGCAGCGCATCCCGAATGGGAATGCGACTGACGCCGAAGCGTTGGGCCAGCTCCACCTGGGAAAGCTCAGCCCCGGGGCGCAGAACGCCCGCCATCAGCTCGCCCCGCAATGCGGTGGCTATGGTTTCCGGCGTCATCGTGGTGTTCCTCGCAATTGCGTCCAGTCAAGGCAAAGTGTATACATCGATACACGTATACCTCAAGGGCAATCCATGGCGAAGAACCATGATTTCACTGCGGAGATCGCCTGGACCGGCGACCGTGGCGAAGGCACCAGGCACTATCGGGGCTATGACCGCACCTGGCGCATCACGACGCCGGGCAAGCAGCCCATTGAGTGCTCGAACGACCCGATGCTGGGCGGTGATCCCTCCAAGCCCAATCCGGAAGATTTGCTGCTGTCGAGCCTCTCGGCCTGCCACATGCTCTGGTACCTGCATCTGGCGAGCAACGCCGGGATCGTGGTGAAGCGCTATGAGGACGCGCCCCTGGGGATTGGCGAAACCGGTTCACGCGGCGAGGGCCGTTTCGTGAGAGCAGTGCTTCGGCCAACGATCGTCGTGGAGCGCGGCGCGGACCTCGTCAAGGCCGATGCGCTTCATCATGACGTGCATCAGTTTTGCTTCATCGCAAGGTCGGTGAATTTCCCGATCAGCTATGAGGCGACCTATCTCGAGATCTGATCGCCACGTTGGCGCACGGGAAGGCAAACACGAGCCTCGGCTTTCCGCGTGGCTTTTCCGGGTAAGGGTGATCTCCCGTAAGGGTCGTTTCGGCCCATGGCGCACACGTCGTGCCGTTCCATCACGGAAAGGGCGCGATGGGGTTCTACCCACCGCGCCCGCTGTGCTGGCTTTGCCGAAACCTCAGAGTTGGATCGTCGAGATGCGCGTGGCCCAGTTGCTCAGCGCACCGCGCGTGCCGCCGCATTGGAACAGCGGAGCAGTCAAATACTGGGCGAGGGTGCACGAATGCGCGATGTACTCGGATGCGATCCAGATCGTGTTGCCGTCGGCCGATGCTGCACCATAGTCGCCCCAGCGCGGGCGGCCACCACCAAGGTACGGGATACCCGTAAAGCCGTCCCAGGGGCCTGCGCCCGCCGCGGCAATGTGGACGCTGCCGGCTCCCATCTTCGCATCCAGGCCAGCGTAACCGGCGCTTGGATAATCATTGGGGCCCACCACCGTGAACGTGATGACGCCGCGCCCGCTTTGCGTCACGGCGGCCGCGCCGTAGGTCAGGTTCGCATCGGGCAAGGACAGCGTGCCATTGGCAAAGAGGCCGCCGGAGTTCGGGTTGATGACAAAGTAGTTCACCCCCGAACCATGGCTGCCGTCGCCCAGCAAGACATCGGTATCCAGCGTTCCCCACAGCTTGCCGTTGGCATAGCTCACCTGCTGCATGCGTGAGTCGTTCACCGCCAGGTCGCGCGGCGCCGGATAGACAATGTTCGGATAGCCGAGATACGTCGGCGCACAGCCGGTCACGGCAAAGCAGTCACGCAGAGGTGTGCTGCCGGGCTTCTGGTGGGCCAGGCTGCTCGGCACACCGTATTGCTGCACCGCCAGCGCCGAAACATTCAGCGACAACGCCGTAGGCATGGCGTCGATGGCCTGTGTATTGGACACGGACCACAGCCAGAGCGTGGTCGATGTACCCGAGGCGTTGAACACGGCATCCGAACTGAGCAGATATTCGGTGCCACCATGCGCACCGGCGTACTGCCCGCCGGACGAAATGGCCGGCCAGACCGTGAACGCAGGGGCCGGAATGCTCGGGTCGCCACCGTTGAACAGCACCACGTTCGGCGAGGCGGCACCCGACGCCAGCGCCTGCTTGGAAATAGCGTAAATCTGCGCGCCGTAGAAACCACCGCCGAAGACCGCGAACTCGTTGGTGGTCAGGAAGATCGCGTGGGCATCCGCGCCGATATGGGGATAGTCACCCAGGCAGAATCCGCCCGCGCAACCATGATCCGGCGTGCCCTGCGTGCCGTTGTTCTGCACCGGCAACTGGTAGATGTTCCACGCCCCGGTGGGATTGGCGGTCTGGCTGACCGCAATGTCCAGATGATTGGTGCCGGCCAGGGCCGATGTCGTGCCGACGCGATCGAGCGTCAACACAATCTGGAACCAACGCTGCGTATCCGCATCGTAGTAGCAGGACGGATCGGTAATGCTGGGCCCGTAGGCACCCGTGCTGCGATTGATCGCGGCCGGATAGTTGTAGAACGTATTGAGGGCGACCGGCCCGACGAGCTTGTTGCCCGCGCTGTCATAGATCGCCAGCACGTCGTTGACGCTTTCCATGACGAATCCGTTGCCAGCGCACAGTCCTTGGTCGGGCGGCTCTACCGAGAACTGATTGCCACCATTGGCGTAACGCTGGTCATGGAAGTTGAGGCCATCGAAGCCACCCAGGAGCTCGGGACTCGACTTTGCGCGCGTGGCATTCCCCATCCTGTTGATGCCGGAGCGCCCATGGGCAATCGTGCGATTGACCACGGTCTTCGATCCAAGGTCGCTTCCGTCACCCGAATCGGCATCACCGGAGCTCATTGCCGGGTCCTGCTCCAGGCTCGTCAATGGCGCGCCCCCGAGAGGCGTGGTCTTGGGTACTGTGGTGCTTCCACGCTGCAGTTGGAGCGTGCTTGGGGGTGCACCAAGAGCGCACGTTGCAAACGCCATGGCAGACACTGCAATGAGCAGTCGAGTCTTCATAACACGGGTCTCCCGTTCGTTTCGTTAGGTGACCGCGCCCCCTGATAAAACGCCCATACCGGCCGTGCCGGCGAGCGTTCGCGCAAGTATGCATATGTGACATATGCCGGCCGGACCATACTCGCATTCGCCAAGCCCTACCATCGACCGAAGGGCCAAGGTCATCTCGCGGCAATAAGGGCGGGAATTCCTGAACATCCCAAACTAGAATGAGATACGGCAGTAGATGTCCGGGCAGTCATTCATGTTCGTGGCCCGATGGGTGGGGCGTGAATAGAGATGACGCCATGTCTGCTTTCGACCCAAAGCAGACATACCCGTTATCGAATCGAGGACAGCTTCATGGAACGTGCTGGGCTTATCACTGAACTGTTGTCCTGCGAGCGATCCGTGTCGGACGTTGTCGCCGACTTGGCGGCCTATGGCTGGGACAGCGATGTACCGATCGCTGAATTGAGGCCATCGCACATTCAACATGCGTTACATCGATACGTACAGGCGGAGTTGTCAGCTGCGCAAGTCGAAGAATGGGCAAATGCCATCGAGTGTAGAGACGACATTGCTTACGAACCGAACTCCGTGGAAGGCGAGATCATTTTCGAGCTAGCGAATCCTGAATTGGCCGTGCAGCTTAGCGCAGCGCGAGCCGAGGAGCTTTTGCAGCTGTTATCGGTCGACGGCTAAGGTCCGCTTTCGACCCAAAGCGGACCTCTCTGTCGGTTCGCTACTGTCTGGCTTTCATCTTAGGCTGGTGCCCATTCGGAACGCATCGAGCATTAGGAGGCGAGAATGCGTCTTGGCTTAACCCTGAATTCCGTAGAACAGTACATTGCATCGATGCCGTCTCCCGGCTATCTGAGTGCACATCTCAATCTTTCCGAACATAGGAAATCCGGAGAGACGAAACGTAAGCTTCGCATCGTTGGACACGACACGTCTTCACCCACGGAGACCATCTCCCTGCACTGGCCAGATGTCGAGTTAGCCATAGGGGATGTACTAGAGCTCACGCTACTCGAAGAGGGAGCGGGGTTGCCGCCGGAATCCACCCGAAGCAGCTCTGAGAATCCGAGCAACCTGTTTTCGAGCACAGAGACGGCGGCCGAAGCATTGGCCATCGGTGCAGAGTTTGAGAAGAGAATCCTTGAATTTCTTCATAAGGCAGAGTCTGTGGAGGCTCCGGAAGAAGCGAAGAAGATCCGCTTGGCCATAGGGCATCTCATTGCCGCGCTGTACGAGCATCTCCATGCTCCCGCTTGGCGCCGCCATCCGACTTTAGTGCCGCCAGAAATGCAAGGTGAGTTGCTTTAAAAAACTGCAACACCTTTGGTGTGCCGGCTGTATAGGGTCATCAGAAGCGTGGTTAGGTCCGTTCCCGTCCAAAGGCGGACGTCATGTCTAAAACCTGCTGCGTGATAGTCCTGGACCGAACAATGAAGACGATTGAAGTAGAGATTTACACGGATCAGGGAAACAATGCCGTTCTGCGACTCCCGGCCAGAAGGTACCCCGGGCTGTTGATTCAAGGAGACTCACTAAGGAACCTTGCCGAGACAGCTGAGCTCATCGCGGTGCTCTCCAGAGGGCACGGTGGCGAGCTGGCTGAAGAAGCTATCTCACTAGCTGAGTCTCTTCACGATTTGTGTCGGTGGTACGAGCACGCCGTTGCAATGGAAGGGGACTTTCGCTAGTACTTACGTTGTGGCGAGGAAGAAGTGACGTTTGAAATCTGTGCAGGGAGCGGAAGCGGAAATGTCCGCTTCCGACCCAAAGCGGACATAGTCGCCGACGGCGAGGGTCATCATGGTTGGCTGGGCGAGCCTGTCATGGAGTTCACACCCCGCCTTCATTATTGAAGTGGGCAGTAAGAAACGACCTTCGCCATATCGACCGCCTTCGTTCAACAGGCTATCGTGATTCAATACTGCAGGGATCAGCCGCGTGGATCGCGCAATGAGTTCCCGGTACATTGCCTTTGATGCCGTTGTGATCGACCTGGTCGGTCGTCGCGTATCTGTGGCGGGCACGGATGTCGCGCTCGAACCGAAGGCGTTCGACGTGCTCGTTCTGCTCGCGCAAACGCCCGGCAAGGCGTTTACCCGCAACGAGATTCTGGATGCGGTGTGGGGTCATCGGTACGTCACTACTGGCGTGCTCAATCGTGCGATAGCACTGATCCGCCAGGTGCTTGGCGACAGCGCGAAACTTGTGCACACCTTGCATGGGATCGGCTACCGGTTCGATGGCGATGTGCGGTATTCCTCCAGTCTCGAAGAGTTCCAGCCGGTCGCGCTGGTTGGCGGTGATGCGATCTTGGCTGGTGCGTCTGCACGGCCTGACGATGCAATGGAGCTGCTCGCGGCCATGCCGTTGGAATCACCTCCAGTGTCGATCGACCCGATGTCGCCACCACCGACAATGGAAGCGGTCGTGGTATTGCCTGCTGCGCCTGCAGCGTCCCAGCCTGCCGCGCGACGCTGGCTTCTATGGTTCGCCGTCGGGCTGATTGGCGTCACGGTGGGCGTTCTCACCTGGTACGTGAGATATCACGAATCGACCAGGATCTTGGTCGCGTCGTCGCCGACTCTGGTTGTTCTTCCCTTGCATGTGATCGGCGACGACAAAAGCGAAACTGCCTTTGCCGATGGACTGAGTGAGGAACTGACCACGCGCCTTGCGCGCATTGAAGGCCTTCGCCTGATTGCGGGCAACTCAGCCGAGCTCGCGCAGCGCGAAAGCCTCGATGACACGCAACTTGCTGAGCGCCTGCATGTCACGCACGTCATCGAAGGAAGCTTGCGGGAAGCTGGCGATCAGCTGCGCATCGACCTGCGCCTGATCGAGGTGCCAGGCGGAAAAACTATCTGGGCGCAAGGCTATGACCGCAAGTTCGCCGACATCCTCGTCGTGCAGCAGGAGATTGCGCAGAGTGTCGCTTCGACCTTGTCCCTGCGCATGGGACTAACCCACGAGAGCACCCAGGTTCCTGATCTGCAGGTGCTTCGCGAATTTCTGACGCTACGCCATACCTTCCTGAGCGAAGCCGACGATGCGGCCTATCAGAAGGCGGAAGCGGATCTGAACCTACTTGCCGCACGCGCGCCGGACTTTGCCGCGGTCCATGGCCTGCTGGCGCTCAATCTGGCGTCCAACTTCGAAGGTGAGGGCAGGGATAACCAGGCGGTGCTTGAGGCCCGGCGTGCGCTTGCCCTGGATCCCAACGATTTCTATGCGCATGCGACCCTGGGCACCATCGCGGAGAAGCATCGTGACTGGAGCACAGCGAAGAAGGAGTACGACACCGCGCTGATGCTCAACCCGTCCGATGTCATCATGCACAACGTCATGGGGATGTGGCTCGGCCGGTTGGGTTATGGCGAGGCCGCCGTTGAGCAGTTCCAGATCGCTTACGCCTCTGACCCGCTCGGCTACTGGGTGACCTTCAACCTTGGCAACCAGCTCGATGTGATTGGCCATCACGACCAGGCGCAACAGTATCTCGACCAGTTGCCCAGGCTGGAGCATGCATCGGCAGAACTCACTGCCGTGGCTCGCTGGCGCAACGCCGTGTGGCGTCACGACTTCACTTCCGCGCGTGAGCTTGCCGCGCACATGCCCAATGAAACGGGCGTGGGAGTTGCGTATGCCATGGTGACTCAGGCCTTGGCCGATCCTTCACGCTGGCCGCAGGCCAGCACCGCCATGGCGGCCTATGAAGCCAAGGCGGGCGGCACGACGCGGTTGCGTCTTTTCGAGCCACAGCCACATGCCGACGCCGTGCTGAGGCGTTTCGAAACTGGCACGCAGCGACCCGGCGGCGAACTTGTGTGGGCGCTCGGCTTCAAGGCGGTGCGCAGCGATCCCGCCTTTCAGGATTTCCTGAAGCGCATGAAGTTCATCGACTTCTGGAACGTCAACGGCTGGCCGCCGCAATGCCAGCCCGAGGGCGATGGCGCGCGCTGTGATTGACGTGCCTGATAGCTTTCCTCCTCGCACGGGTGAACAGACGGCCAGGCTGGTCGCCGTGCCATCCTTGGCAGCGACGCCAGCCAGGCGGCGCGCGCCGGTGTCACGCGTGCGGTGACACCAATGGACAGATCAACACGTTTCCGGTGACGACCTCATAAGGATTGGTCGCATTGGGATCGGTGTTGATCGGCAGGAACTCGCCTTTCGCCTCCGCCTCGTCGAGTGCAGTGACACTGGTCACCGGTACGAAATGGGGATCAGAGAGCACCTCGGGGTTGTACATCAGCACGATGACCTTCCACGGTCCCTTGAACTGACCCGCGGTGCCATCGTTGCCCAGCCCCGGTGCACCGGTCAGCACGTGATCGTGATGGACAAACGCCAGCGGCAGCCCCGGATGCATGCACGGATTGCACTGCGGCTGGTAGCCCGATGCGAGCGTGATGGGTGCCGTCGTTCCCGGTGGTGTCGGGTACGCGAGCAGGTACAACTCCTGCGAATGGGCAAACAGGTTCAGGCTCGGATCCGTGATCATGTGCGGGGCGATCATGTAGTAGGTCTGCCCATCCACATAGACCTGATCGATAGGGGGCTTGTCCGCGCGAGCCACGGCGGCTGTGGCTAGCAGCTCGACGGCCAGGACCAGGGCGCAGACAACGCGGAGGTTACGACGCAGGAACCCGGTGAAACCGGTGTCCTGAAAACCGGTCGACCCTCTCCTTGCACGTAACGAAGATGAACGGGTACGCATGGCGATCCTCCTGACATCGGCGCTGGATGCGCCGGTTGCAGGCAGCATGGCGGGCCGTCTTCGCGCATGCCTTACGGCGCGATGAGGAAATCCTTGAGGATTTCATAGGGGCTGCTTAGGGTCGGCAGGCGAAGCGTGTCCGGGGCCTGAAATGTCCGCTCTGGACCCGAAGCGGGCCAATAGCAGCAAGAGCGGGCTCCGGCTCACTTCTGCGGTGGTCCGGGAGTAACCCTGGCTCGGTTCTTGGTCGAGAACAGGCCGTGACATTGGTTTAACGCGGTCGCTTAACTTTACTAAGATGACCCAAGGGCACTGTCTGGTTTCGACCCAAAGCGGACATCGCAACATGGGGCACGGTCCGCCCCAGGTAAAGGCAAATGTGGCGAAATTTAATCTCAAGGAGGGGGCATGAACTGCTTCAATCATCCCAACACAGTAGCTCTAGGCACGTGCAAGGCTTGCGGGAAGGGCCTTTGCGAAGCCTGCATTGTTGATATGGGGCACGGCTTGTCCTGCAAAGGAGAGCACGAGGTAACGGTGCAGTCCTACCACGACATACTTGATCGCAATCGACGCGTCATGGCTGCGGCACCGCGGAACATAGTTCTTGCCCCTGTTCTCTATGCCTTCCTAGGCTTCGTGTTTGTGGCTTGGGGGTTGTCGTCACCTCGCGGGATCAAGGACTTCACATTCATCCTTGGCTGCGGCTTCGTGGCATTTGGCGCGCTGGCTTATCGACAGGCAAGGAAATCGGTGGCCGACAAGTAACGTGCCGAGGAGTGTCCGCTTTCGACCCGAAGCGGACAGTTTTCTAGCTGGAGCTTGATGGCTAGTCGAGAGGGATATGGAAACAATTGGCGCCGGTTTTTTCAGCGGGGACGACAGCTGGTTCTGGTTTGTCTTTGGCATCATCGCCTTGATCGGCGGCGTGAAGGGCGTGATAAAGCGTGAGTTGCGAACCAGGAGCAAGGGCGGCCATGTGGCGCACTACTCCGGCAGGGACGCAGTTATTTTCGGCTGGGTTGGCATTCTGATTGGCGTCGCCGCGCTAATTTTTGGCATCACCAAATCGATCTAACCTATTTGCACCTTGGCTTGATCACCGACTAGCGGATGTCCGCTTTCGACCCGAAGCGGACATCCTCAGGGGCTTGTGTACCTTGCATCAAGGGAGGAGGCGTGAAAGGAAAGTTGATTCTCCGGCGCGAGAGAGACTTTGGAGATTTCTTCCGGAAGTATCGCGTCTACATCGATGGTCACGAGCGCGGCCGGATTAGTCGCGGAGGAACATTCGCGTGCGAGCTAGTGCCAGGTGCTCACACCATTCATCTGAAGATCGACTGGTGTGGGTCAAATTCCGTGAGTTTCGTCGTTCATCCAGATGTGGCCGTTGAAGCCACTTGCGGTTCCAACTTGCGAGGTTGGCGATTCTTCAAGGCGGGGCAGTTGATGTTCGACGCCCCTGACAGTTGGATATGGCTCAGGGCCCCTTCCAGCGGCGCCATTGAAAGAACGACTGACGAGCCTATCGGCCTCCTGGCGGATAAAGGGGGAAATACGGGACTCTTCACGCTCTCGAAGGGAGAGGCGATCTTCTATTCTACGGTTGCCGTGATCGGTCTCGCCTATGTGATCTGGAGCGGTCTCAAAGGCATTTGAGGAACTCGATTAATCCTGATGTCCGCTTCCGACCCGAAGCGGACCTTTGAAATGTGAAAGAGGGGAGAAAAGTGATCGGAGTGTTTTTCCGAGTTTCATAGGCACCCGAAATGCATTCCGGCCCCTTATTGTCATCGCTGTGGCTAACTGGCTTTGGCAGCCACCCAGGCGCGTTCGGGTAATCTCCGCGAATCGTGTCGCGGGGCAATTGAGGTTCTTCAGGGGGAAAAGATGAAACGCATTGCAGTCACCGCGGTAGTCATGGCAGTCAGCGTAGCCGTACAGGCTGCCGATACGTCGCCAAGTGAGTGGAAGCGATCCGAGGTCTATGTGGTGGGCGTGACCGACATCGATGTGCAAGGAAAGGTCGAGCACGTCGATCTGCTTCCGGTGCGGGACAGGGGAAGCAAGGTGCTTGCGGATCAGCTAGCTCCTTTGATCAAGTCCACCATCGCGCATTGGGAGTTCGTGCCAGCGACCGAAAATGGCAAGCCGGCGCCTGCTCATACGTTCGTGCATGGTGTGGTCGAGTTTCGGCCCAAGGGGCAGGATTACGAAGCCCGTTATGTCTACATAGGGAATGGTCCGGAGATCGAAGAACCGACGGCCCCGAAGTATCCGCGCGACATGATCGAAGAGCGCACCCAGGCTACGTTGAACATGTTGGTACTCGTGCAACCAGACGGGCAACTGACCGACGTCCATCTGGAGTCGGCGACGAGTACTGACGGCAAGCGTGTGGGCCAGTTCTTGGTGGCCGCGAAAGAAGCCATGAGCTCATGGCATGCGCAGCCTGAGATGGTGGATGGCCACCCGGTGAAAACGTGGGTCCGCGTCCCGATCAGTTTCGATTTGCGCAGTAACGTGAATCAGCTTCGCTACGATCCCGAGCTTAAACGCTCCATCGACTCGCCGGCAGCTCCGCCTAAGGATTCGGCAGGTGATCAAGCCATGGCGCTCGACAGCCGAATTAAGCTGAAGCCCCAGTCGCCGTAACGCTGCCCCGGTCAGCTTGGAGACCGGGAGCGTCGGCCATCCAGGCAATGTCCGCTTTCGACCCAAAGCGGACATCACGGCACCGAGGCCCAGGAAGCATATGAGCATTCAAGATCATGAGCAGCTTAAAGAGCTATACGTGCAGCGTGCCCGGCCCTAAGGGAAATGGCCTTCCTCCCAAGGTCGGTATTCGATGTCTGGATGGGACGTCGGACGCGATCGAGAGCCAAGAGCACAGTCATCTGATAGAAGTCGCCAGGGCGTATGCCATTGCCTACAACGAGGCCTTAGATCAGCTGATAAATGCCAAGAAATAAGGTCCGCTTTCGACCCGAAGCGGACATCCGGATTTCCTGGGCATAGAGGGAGACATAGCGTTGAGCGAAGGCATGCTCTCAATTGGGGCTGGAATCATGGAGCTGGGGATTCCCATCGCGCTTGTCTGGTTGACCTCGACCTCTCCTCGTTGGAGGCCTCAAGCCGTCGTCGTTCTTGGGGCATTGGCGCCACTTCTGACTGTTCTTGTAGTGGGGTGCATCGTCGGCCTGTTTGTATCGCCCCTCGATAGGACCAGCCTTGCCTACCTTTTTGCCATTCCGATTGTCGCGTTCGAGTTCTATGCGGCGACAGCACTGCTAGGAATGGCAATTTCCATTTTCCCAAGACCCGTAGGTACGTGGGCCCGCTTTGCCCTGGGAATGGCGGCGGCTCCACTGGCTTGCGGAGCTATCGTGTTGTTTGCAGGGCGATAGGGCAAACTGAAGGTCCGCTCTCGACCCGAAGCGGACGCTTACATCTCGCATCCGTACGCCGCATCGCGGCTCGGCCAAATTCAGGCATTAGACTGCAGGGGGGGGGGCTTCCGTGGAACGAGTAAAGACGCTTCAACAGGTCACAGAGAACATTGAGGAACTAGAGCGGGGGCGCTCGACCCAATCTGGCGAAGGCGCAGCTGCATATCGCGCGCTGATCAAACGTGGGACTTGCTTTGTTCCGTATACCTCCAAGGAGGGGCTGGCCTTTGCGCCGTCCAGATTCGTGGGATACGTCCGGAACGATCTGTCGACACATGCGCAAAACCCAGACCGTGACGGACGAGCAACGAATGCTGCGCTAAACAGCATTCTTGGGGCGCAACCACGTGCAAATGCGTCACTTGAGCGGCGCTACTTAGAATTCTGTACGCAAATTGGAGTTGAGTCTTCTAAGACCGGAGCCTTCGGTGTTGCCCGAAAGTACTGGGTTACGTCCGAGGCCTTGGAAATCATGGAGTCCGATGCCGCCGCGGAAATCGCCCGCGACTCGAAAATTCCGGACACGGAGAAGCAACAGCTAGTCAAGGCCCGCATAGGACAAGGTCTGTTTAGAGAGCAACTGCTTACCTACTGGCGCAAGTGCTGCCTCACTGGTTGTGATCTTCCAGACGTATTGCGCGCTTCACATATCAAGCCCTGGCGAGACTGCTCTAACGCCGAGCGCTTAGATATGTACAACGGGCTTCTTCTCTCCCCAAATATGGACGTCCTGTTTGATAAGGGCTTTATTTCTTTCAAGGACACGGGCGAGATCCTGATTTCGCCTCAGCTGCCTGAGCCGGTGCTCAAGTCCCTCGGCGGCAATGCAAAGATGAGAGTGGTTCTTAAGCCCGAGCATGCAAAATATTTAGCGCACCATCGGGCAAACCAGTTTATTGGTGCATTGGTTTAACAATTTACTCTATTCAATCAAGCCGACCTCACCTCGTGGCGCGGCTTGGTTCTGGCGTTATGTCAATGGGAGCCCGTAGAGATGTGGTCGACTTACCCTTCGAGTCGCCAAGGTTGATTTGGTAGCAATGAGACTGTCCGCTTCCGACCCAAAGCAGACACTTGATCCCAGGGAGAGTAGATCAGGGCATGGACATATCAATCAGCAAGATCAGGGAGCACTTGCTGGATCAGGATTTCTGCGAGTGGTGCTATTTCCCAATCACGGTCCTACTGCAGGCGTGCTTGATCGTCTTCGTCATTTGCACCTATCAGGTGACATGGGCCTTTACCGCTGTACGCCACATCACCCTGAGCGAGTCCTACGAAGTTTGTGAGAAGCCACCAGGAACCAGGTGCCATTGGCGTTATGACGCTATTTCACCGGACGGAGCGCGCGAGGTATTTGATCCAGCTTGGTTTGAGTTTCAACCTGGCGTTCTTCACTACGACCTCAGGATAGAAAAGTCGAAATACAGCTTCACTTACGTCCTAGACGACTACGTAGTGATGTGGCCCTATTTGCTGGTCATGGTCATTTTTTGGATGTTGAGCTCGTCAGGGTTGGTGCTGTGGTTCCTTCTGGACGGACCGAGGCACCTAGGGCGGGCAATGCGCCGTGGAGAGGACTAGTCCACTTTCGACCCAACGCGGACAGTTCCCCCAGAAGCCCTGTGTCGATCCTGTAGGCACTCGTTCGTCGCGTACATGAAGGTGACCACGCCGGCCACCCCTTCCACCAGGGAGACAGTCATGTCTTACATTGATGGTTTCGTTATCGCCGTACCCAACGCCAACCGGGAACAGTTCATTGTGCACGCCCGTACCTTCGACACCATTTTCTTGGAGTACGGTGCCACCCGAGTGATGGAGTGCTGGGGTGATGATGTGCCGGACGGCCAACTCACCGATTTTCGTCGCGCTGTGCAGGCAAAGCAGGATGAATCCGTGGTTTTCTCTTGGGTGGAATGGCCCGATAAGGCCACTCGCGATGCAGGCATGGGGAAGCTCATGGCAGACCCGCGCATGCCCGCCGCCAGTGAGATGCCCTTCGATGGCAAGCGCATGATCTTTGGCGGCTTCAAGCCGGTGGTTAGCGTGCCTGACTAGGGAGGGCTTGAGCTGCGTGCTTTCCAAACGGGGCAGGCTCCATATGCGAACCTGTCCCCGTTATTGTCCTATTCGGTGTTGGGCTTTGCTGCGTTGTGGCCACTATCGCCCTGTTGATTTTCGCTGTCGCCGTCATCGTCGCACGTGCCGCCCGGAGCTCCTTGGCCGGCCACGTAATGGGATGACTCCCTTGATTCTGCACGCTGCTGCCCAGCACGTGCTGGGCTTTGGACTGTTGTTGCCTGGTCTTTCGCTTTCGCGTCGGAATCGCCTTTCTTTTCGAGACTGGTCATTGTTACTCTCCAGAATGCATGGGCCTGGCGCCCATTGCTCCCGCATTATCTGTCGGCAATACGAAGCGCACCGATAAGTTTCGGTGAAGGAGTGAGAACCCAGGTCAAAATCGCGGTAGCACGATGTGCAGCCTCGTGCCTGGCTGGAGAGTGGAAAGCGCGCAAGTTGAGGTCGGCTGTCTTCCAGAACCAGGAACGCCGAGTTCCAGCGTCCGCTTCCGAACCCCGTCGGGCATCGTGAACTCACGGCACTCTTCCCGCTATGGGGAGGCAAGGATGGGATCCTCCATGAGATACATACGCGTCATCGCGATGCCCCCGGGTGAGGCGCCTGAGCAAATCCGTTCCGCTTGGATTGGCGTGGTCCTCCCGCTTGCAGAGACCAAGGGACCGCAGCCCGGCGTGTGGATCACCCAGGGCGTACTCGGCAAAGACCGTGGCCGATGGGCTCGTATCAAACGCCTCCTGGGTATTCTTGTCGTCGAGCAGCCTTCAGTAGCCTACGCCGTGGACGTGCTGACAGCGATTGAATCGCTGCGGGCACACTCGCCGTCGGCCGCCGTGTGGTGGGAGCGCCATACTCCACATCTGCTGGTGCCGGGAAGACGGTTTTGTTTTTTGGCGTCGTGTTGCGAAGAAGTTGGTACGCCGGCCTAGATAGCGCTTGTTGCGTCGCGTGCTTTGCCATCGTTCTGACGGTGATGACCACGTATCTGTGCGGGAAGTTGGGAAAGGCGCTCTCGCAGAAGTCGCCGCTTCCTTAGAGATTTACGCCGCCATGCTTGGCCAGCCCAACTGGTAGAACCTGCGCGAAGTCCTACCGCATCACGCAGTCAAAGACAGGCCGCGACGGATGCGTCATGGAGTCCATCACCGGAGTGATCGAGCGATGGCGGTAGCCATGCTCCTGGCTGTGGCATGTGCCAGTTCAATGGTTGCCAGAACATCGGTGCTGCCGATGCGTACGGGTTCTGTGTCCAATTCCGGCAGGGACGTATAGATGGCCCAGACGCCCATCCAGCCCGCGGATTCCGGGAGGTCCACGAATTCGGCGTGGACCCGGACAAAGCACGGACCTATCACGAATCTCTCGGGCGGCTGGATGTTCATGGCGTGTGGTAAGCGCGTCTCACGTCGATGTGGTGGGCGCCACCGGCGGTGGCGCTTCCGACTTCACTGGCGAACTCACTCGGGTGGTCTTTGGAACATGAAGGCCGCGCGGGCGTCATGTTCCCGACCCTTATGCTTTTTTCAGGAAGCAGACCTTGAGCACCAGTCCCTTGATCTTGTCGGAGTTGCCTTCGATGTGCTCGGCGTCGCCGTCGACCAGGCGGATGTTGCGGATCACGGTGCCTTGCTTGAGCGGAATGGAGGAGCCCTTGACCTTGAGGTCCTTGATCACTACCACCGAGTCGCCGCTATTGAGCACATTGCCGTTGACGTCGCGCACCACGGCATCGGCTTCGTCGGTGGACGCAGCGACCTGCGGCCATTCGTGGGCGCAGTCGGGGCAAATGAAGTGGTCGTTGTCCGGATACGTGTTTTCCATGCCGCAAACCGGGCAGGCGGGGATGTCATGGCTCGTCATGGATGTGCTCCGATCGTTCTGTAAACAAGTGATGTACGACGGCGCTTGCCCAGCCGATGCGGCCCGGCAAGCGCTGATGAAGACTTATTGCCACTCGTAGGAGGCGGCTCGGACGAAGTGCGCGCGAGCGACCTGGCTCAGCCACGGGTGGATACTTTTCAGCGCGCGATTGGCAGCCTCGCTACCCTCGAACAGGCCGCACCCCTGCCAATGGGCGGCGTGGCAGACATCAGCCCAGATACTGCGGACGATGACACGATCGGCCTCGGACAGGTCTTCATGCGTCAGTATGGTTTCGAGGAATCGCCATGGCTTGGACCAGTCGGCAAAACCTTCGACGGCAGCGACAACGTTGGGCTCGGACATGGGGTAGAACTCGTCAGTTTTCGCATCGATGGCGCAGGCTCGGGTAGACGTTGTCCTGATGGATTCAGGCGTATGCCAGGGACAGCCCGGTAGTTAACGGCGGCGCCTGGATGCGTCGTTCAACGGGAAGTGCAGTGACGGCACGAGTTGCCCGCGCACGGCGTCGAACAGGGGGCTCGCCGCCTCTTGCTGGAGCAGATGCCGTCCAATGGCGGTCGCTGCAAGCTGGGCCATTTCGAGAGGCAGTGGAGCGTCGCCTCCCGGCCATCCGATCAACGCCATGCCTTCGACGCGGGCCGCGTGGTCCAGATGGGGCAACACGTTGTTGTAGGCCTGGTGCAAGGTGTCGTCAGCGGACTCGTCGCGCTCTTGCGCAATCAACGCGCGGCATGCGGACTGCTGGGTATTCCTCAGATGGGTGCTGTACGCACCCATGCTTTCGGAAAACAGGTCGCGGTAACGCAGTGCGTCAGAAGTCGACGGCTGGGTCGACGCCACCGCCACCACTCCGGCGGCAAAACGTACAGGCAGGCGCCTGACCAAGCTGGCAAGCGTGCTTTCCGCCGCCGGGGCCTCCAGCTCGAGGGGAGCGACCAACTGCGGTGCTGCCTGATGGAGCCAGGAGGAACCCTTGGGGCCGGACCGTGCTGCCTTGCCTCCCCGCTGGTCCCTGAGCCCCGCGAGAGACTGGGCCAGCATGCTCCAGGCGGCGGGAACCGTCGGCCAGCACAAGACCTGCACGTAAACCTGCTTGTCCCCGGCGGCGCCGCTGTATTCGCCAAGGAAGGCCATCTGCGAGGGCAGCAGCCCCCTCAGTATCGACTGGGCCCCGGGCTGCCCCGTGGTGGATGGCCTGCCTGCGGCGGCGTTAACGGCCGCTCGCATGGCCACTCCTTGCGGGCGCTTCGACGGGCAGTTCGGGCATGGCTTCTTCTTCCGCGTGCCACGGCCGACCGGTGGTCTGCTCGATGTACTCGCGGATCAGCCGGCGCACGACTTGCGAGGGCGTGGTGTCCTCGGCGGCACACAGTCGTTCGAAGACGGCCTTCTTCCGTGGGTCGATCAGGATGGTCAGTCGGGCGGTGCGGTTTTCGATGGTCATGAGCATGCTCACACTGTATGTGTGTGACATGATAATATCATGATCATCTGACGCACCGGGCAGGAAAGGCGGGGGGCGAGGGTCGGATGCACCGCGAATGCCCGCCCGGGCTCAATCCGGCGAGCGGCGCTGCTGGAATGACGCCGCGCCCGCCATGTCGCGGAGTGGCCATTCGAGGCGTAGAAGCCATCGGCACAGGAAGCACGATGAAGGCATCGGTTTACTGGCCAGGCTTTGGCGAAACCGCGGTGCGGTATGCGCTCGTCTGCGAAAGGACACAGGACGCGCTCCGCTACTGGGCCATGTTCTGGAAGGACGGCCTGTTCATGGGCTCGGCGCGCGATGTGCTGCACCGGGAACATGTGTCCATCGAGCGGTGGACTGATTCCACGGTCGAATGGCTGGCCGTATCGCGAGTGGAGCGCACGCTTCGCGGCATG
>Ga0209760_100298_pt1 | contig 17147 bp, 14 predicted proteins | sample AraplaCL_Cvi_mLB_FD_184267 | JGI IMG/M metagenome (GOLD analysis project Ga0209760, IMG submission 184267) | Arabidopsis root microbial communities from the University of North Carolina, USA - plate scrape CL_Cvi_mLB (SPAdes) (version 2) | ecosystem: Host-associated > Plants > Roots > Endosphere ... | reverse complement strand
ACCTGACCGACGACACGCCGGGTATTCCTTCGAAGAACCTAGCCAGCGCCAACTGGGAGGTGCTGCAAAAGGCCTTTGAAGGAAAGCGAGGGATGGCCCTCACTGCCTTTGACAGTTTCGCCTGGCTCGACCTCCTCAATACCGTGGGCAATGTGTGCCGCCATGGCGATGGCAACGCATCTGGGAACCTGCACGAGCAGCACCCCAGCCTTTGGCCCGCGTATCCGGATCTCTCTGGCGTCTTTGATGACCTGCCGGTCGCGCTCAAACCAAAAGGGCCGCCTGGGGTTGATGCCGCCACCGTTCCGGAGGCCTGGCTTCGGCGCTTTACCGATGCCATTGCCTGGTTCTGGGATGACATCGAGTACCTCAACATACGAAATATCCAAAGCAAGGCGCCCGCTGCAGTTCGGCGGATGGATGAGTTGAAGTCCACTTGGCCGCGTCGCATCAAAACAATCATCTATCAATAGACAATGGCGACTCCATGAACTCCACGCTATTTGGCCATCTGGCTACGCGCTTTGCCACGCATCCCGAGAACATCGCAACCGAAGCCCTGGGATATGTCCTGCGTGGATCTTCAGGTGCACGTGAAGCCATTCGAGATCTACTGGGCCACGCGGGCATGCCCACTACTGGTGACTTGGCGTATCAAAATCAGGTGACTGGCGAAGACGAGGGGCGGCCGGATTTGGTGGGCTTGGACATCAACGGGCAGCAACGCTTGGTGATGGAGGCCAAGTTCTGGGCAGGGCTAACCGATCATCAGCCCAACACGTATCTGGAACGATTGCCTAAGGACGGCGGCGTGCTGCTCTTTGTGGCGCCTGCAGCGCGCGAGACCCTCCTGTGGGGTGAGCTGATCCGTAGGTGCACCGATGCGGGAAACACTGGGTCGCTGTCCGATACCAGCGCCCATATGGTGCGTCGATTCACCCTGACCGATGGCCGGCACATGGCTTTGGTCTCCTGGCGCACGCTGTTGGGGATCATCCATGGGCGCGTCGAAGCCGAGGGCGACCGTAAATCCCAAGGCGACATTGAGCAACTACTGGGGCTATGCGAGCACATGGACAGTACGGCATTTCTGCCGTTGACGAGCGAAGAAATCACGAGCCCGCTGTACAAGCGCGTCCTGCAGTTCGCAGACTTGGCCGATGACGCCGTGAGCATCTTGGTTGACCAAGGCGTGGCCGACATCAAAGGCCTCAACCGACAGCCGTTCCGTGGCATCTTCGGGCGCTATTTTCGGTTTCATGGAGTGGGTGCTTATTTGTCGTGCGACCTCATCCGCTGGAACACCCTTGCTCCCACGCCCATCTGGCTCACCTTCGGCCAGGCATTCATCGGGGCATGCTCCCCGGAACTGAGGGAAGCCATGGCGCCGTTGGCCGCGATGGTGCCGCCGCGGTTGTTTCCTGCCGACAAGGGGACCATCACCCTTCCGCTGTACTTGCCGACGGGCAAGACGCGCGATGAAATCCTGGTGGATGTGCTCGAGCAGTTGGACGCGATCGGTGCACGCATCCCCAAGCAACCAGCGCAACTGCAGGTGTCAGAGCATAGGGAAACGCTGGACTGACCGCTGAGGTGGCGGGGCGCTGGAAAACGAATGGGCCTTTGCAAATAAGGCCCCTTCGGGGAATTGTGCACGCTTACGGCGCGCCGAGTTTTGTTTGGCTAGTAGAAATTGATGAAGAAAAGCAGTTTTCCGTCACAAGCCATGCCGATGAAATGTCGCCCCCTGAGGTGACGCCGGCCTCAATGAGGCAGCGGCCCACTCCATCTTTCACTTCCGCGACGGGGTGGTCGAAGTTGTTCCTGGATTCTGTTCGCACAAAAAGCCCTTCGAACGATGAACGACCCTGTGGTGGGTGTCGCGAAACTCACCAATCAACTCGCTCCCGTCGTAGCGCGCGTGCAGAGTCCGTCAGGGGTATTTAAAAGTAAGGTCCAGTCGACCCGTATTAGTGAGGAGAGCAGCCTCGTGAAGCATGTTTGGATAGGCAGGGTGGAGAAGGTGTTGCGGATGAATACCAAACCGTTCGTATGCCGAACTCAGCCCCACCCGAAATTCCCAACTCGAATGATCCGGCAATGGTTCCAGCGGATTGCTATCCGCCTCCGATCCAAAACAGACCTGTCGGATTTGCCTGCATGAGCAACAGCAGCAAAGTGATGTACATCGGCAGATAGTTCAGACCTCGCCGGAACGGTGTTCAGTCATGACCAACGCCCGCAGGTATGTGCGGTACGGAGCGGCGCCGCTTGCGCTTCACAGGGCGCATCTTCGTAGTCGTAGGATCAGTGTCGGCGAAAAGGCGTTTGCAGCGGACACATTGGGCCAGGATGCCATGACCGCCCCAGAAGGCATTCCGGCAGCCTGGGCATTGATACTTACGTCGAACTCCAGCTGACCGCTCCGGACGATTGTCCAACTTGTCTTGGATCGGGGCGTACATGGGCTCCGGTGCCGCGAGTAGAGGTTTGGCCGGGCTGATCGTTTTGCGCAATCCCAGGGTGTTCGTGTTACGCACCCAGGTGCTGGTAGGTTTGCGCTTGATGTCAGAGGATAGCTCGCCAGGTACGCGATCGACCCACGCGAACGCAAAACCGTCGGCAAGGAGCTTGCGGCATGCGATATCGAACGGTCCGTCGTCTTCGATCAGATGAGTGACGCGGCAGCCAGTTTCCTTCCCGTTCGGGTCGCCGTCGACGCGCGGTAGCAGACCTGCGCGTTTGAGATAACGTGCGAGCTCACGGTTGTGGTAGCTCGATCGACTGTGGCGTGTACCCAGCAAGCTGTGATGTAGACGGCACATGATGTGTACGAGTGTAGCGAGGCTTTCCGTCAAGCTGCGCTGAGAGATCCAGCGCGGATTTAGGCTGATCTCGTGGGTCTCGCGCCGGGAAAGGTGAAGGTATTGGCGCTTTCGAAGAAAGCCGAATGACTTGCCTTCGCGCCGATACGACAGCACAACATCGTTTGGCAACTTGCCTCCGAATAGCTCGCGATTGAAGTGGGTATAGGCGCGTTGCAGATCGTGACTAACTTCTTCGGTGGGCGTGGTCATGAGTTTTACTCGCGGTAGCTTGTCTGCCTGAACATGCCGGGTGGTGTAATGAGTGGAAAATCGCTTCGTTGGTGGCGCTGCGAACTGGTGGCGACCTGACGCGCCTGACGCACCGAGGTCCTCACTAGCGCGCTGCGCGAGGTGTGGCGACCCGACTAGGCTGGGCCAGCAGCTTCTTGTTTGTGGGGCGGCAGGCTCGGTTCTCGACCCGGCTAATTGAGTCCGAGATGGTGGCTCCTTACCCGAAAGCCGATACGTATACGCGTGGCGGGTCGATACGTGAGAAGGGCCAGGGGTGCGCTCCTGGCACGCCGAACGTGGCGGTGCACCTCATTTGTCGCTGGGGTCTGTGCGCACGCCAAGCCGTGCATGGCGGTTCTGGCTGCCATATCCGACAACGCCAACGCCAAGACTTGGCCGTGGACGGTATGTTCCAGCGCAGCGGATAGAGGACGAAAGACGGTAAGGCGATCCCTCACACCATGAATCAGACTCGCACCAACCTCGAGCAGCGCCCCAGAGGCCAGCGGGGCTTCTACCAGGGCATGGGGGCGATCTCCTGAGGGGGCGGAGAGCAGGATGGTTCGCCCCATGGTGATGACGTCGTCGGATAAGGCCAGCGCTGAATCGGCTGACGAGGGCGCCGGCTCCGTCGATAAGGCCCGTGCAAAGCGGGCCACGCGCTCATAATCACTGGGCAAGAGCGGAAGGCTAGATTCATAACGTAGCGACTTGTTGTCGACAGCGTGTATCCATCGCGCCAGGATGGTTTGCGTCATGGCGGTGCTTATCTGATGTGCTGCGGTGGTCTCATTGAAGTCCCTCACACCCTGTAGAGCGTCATGATTGAAGCCACGAAATGCCTCTGCCGCGACCGTGTTCAGCTCCGATGGCAGCGCGAATCGACCATACGCGTGGTTAAGAACATGGCGTTCTCTCGAGCGCTTGGTGGCACGAAGGTGGGCGGTGATCGTTCGGTAGACCTCCATGGCGGGCCAGCACGACATGCCCAGTAGCCCCCGGGATCGATCGAACGGGTCGTGCCCGCAATGGCAAACAAGCAGCCGTTGATGGCGCGTGTTCTGCTGCCGAGGCAAGAGCGGCCGGCCGCAGGCGCATTGGCGGTGCAATGGCTCGCCGTGCCAAGGGCATGACTCGATCCAGGGGAGTTGGTGCAAGTACGTGTGATACCCGAAAGCCAGGCAGGTCCGACATCCCCGCAGCCAACTGCTATCGGCCCCGTGACACAGGGTCGTGTAAGGCAGCCACGCGTGAGGACCGACAGTGGTGTCGTACCCGGTGTCTGAGGCGTTCAGGTATCGATGGAGAGTGCTCCAAGGCAAAGGGGCTCCACCGGAGAAACACAGAGAGAGGGATGGCGGCAGGCGAAAGACATGGGCGAGTTGGTGCGTACGCACACCATTTAGTCGTGACATGCGATAGATCCATCCAAACGGTGACTGATAAGGCATCGCTGAGGCACCCACACCGATCAGTGCGCGACGATGCCGCTGAGCGGATGGTTCCGTCATCGTTTCACCTGCCTGGCGCGTAGCGTCTCCAGTTTGAGGTAGCCCGCCGCGATCAGGGCGTCGCGCACCTCTTCGCGTGTGAATTGGATGAAGGCGCCTTTCGTGGGCGCCACGCGAACCAGTAGACGTCTAACGGCTGGCTCAAAGATAGCCATCGGTAAATCTCCAGCGCCGGTGAGCTTCTTCTCGGTGCGCAGTTCGCCTAGGGCTGCCACAAAGCGAGGCGCTTCGTTCTCTAGTCGCCAACCGGCCTCATAGGCTGGTGGCGCAAAGTGGGCCGCAAAGGGCACTCCTTCGTGCTCCAGCACACTGTACCGCCCGAGGGCATGGGCAAATTCGCTAACGCCGAGGAGGCCACGAAAAGTATGTTCGGCCATGAAAAAGCGACGAACTGCTTGTGGCGGCAGCTCGTCGATCTTTCGTCGCATCTGCTTTCGAAAGTGACGGGAGTCATCGGATTGATTGATGAAGACGCAGAAGATTCGGTAACCATCCAGGTGAACAGCATCATCAATATTCGCTAGGAAATCGTAGTCGTCCGCGCTGAGACGTTGGGCTTCGTCGATAAACAGGACATAGCGTCGACTGTCGGTGGATTGGCAGTCGCTAACGATGCGGTCGACGATCTGCGTAAGGCGATCGATGGCAGAGGATCGCGAATGATGGGCGAGCTGCATCGACTGCTGAATGATGTTGTAGAACACCGTATCGGAGCTGTGGGTGCGCCGGGGCATAGTGACCCAGCAGGTCGGTGCGGGCGACGGAAGCCATTGAGGGTGCATGGAAAGGTATTCGGAGGCGTAAGTTTTGCCATCGCCGGAGCGTCCATGGATTTGTATGCCACGGTAGCCGTCCTCCAAAGCCAGAAGGATGGCGTCGGCCAGGAACTCGATGGGGCGTGTTGCGATTCGGGGGCGGTTGTCGTCTTGCAGCATGGGGTGGAGGGTCATGACTTAATCCCGAATGTGATCGAAGGACACGCGGCCGGTGCGCGGGATGTCAGGTGTCGACGGTGTGGTCTCATCCGACGTGGCGGGGCATGGAGAGGCTTCGAGCACGCCGTAGGACATGAGCTGCAGAAGCTGGGCGGCCTGGTCAGCGGCGGCAGCACGCCCGGTTTCGGCGCTGGCCAGCGTATAGGCGGCATAGGCACTGACAGCGCTATGGGCGCCCTGGATTTCAAGTTCACCGCTACGCGAGAGCTTCAGAATGCGGCGCCGCAAGGTCAGGTCATGGGCGTGCACGTTCCAGGGTGGTGCGGCTTCGAGGGTAAAGAGCTCCGTCAAGGAGTCATCCACTATGCGCACCCTTCGCAAGTCCTCCAGATTGATCAGGATTGCGAAGGTCTGACCAAGGAGCTCCCATTGTTGATCGAGCAAGGGATGGCGATAGACCACACCAAACAGGTTCAGATGTACTGGCTTGCCCCGCTTGCGCGAACCGGTGAGGCGCCGATGGCGGCATTCCGTGGTGAGCGCATTGGCGTCCCCGTTGGTGTGGGGAGGGGGGAGCCATCCGCTCTCCTCGGATTGGTACGCCACCAGGATGTCGATAGGGCTGCGATATTGCCGCGCGGGCAGGGGGCTGATGTTGTGCCCGGTGACGATGACATCCATGAGGTCCTCAAGGGCCTGCACGGCGATTGGGTGATCGGTGCCGCGATAGGCCGAGGTGGCTTCGTCCGTGGCCCCCAGCTCCCGTGCGGGGATCACACCACCGGGGAGCAGACGGAGGGCGCCGTCCTCGAAGCGTTTGAAGAGCGATTCAATCGTCGCCCGGATCTCGGGGACATGCGCCGGCCCCAAGTGGAGGATGCCGTCATGGTGATCAGCCCAGACCTCCATGGGCAGGTGCGCATGATGCGCCATGGCATTGTCCATGGCGCTCACGTAGGCGCTGATGCAACCAGCCTCGAGATTCTGCGGCATGGTCGCGCCCGGGGCGTAGACCATCCCTGGAGCCACGAGTGTGCGAGGCTCCCACGGGCGCAATGCTTTGGCAAAGCATTGCGCGACATCCAGAGCGGTGTAGGCCTGGCCAAATACCAAGCGCCAGGCCATGACGGCGGTGGAATGGACCTCGACTATCATGAGCAGCCACACCTTAGTGATGCGGTAGCGGATGAGTTCGCCGCGGGCATTGGGTAGTAGCAGCGTGAAGCGGACGTCCTTGGCATGGGCGTCAAACTCGTAGCGATCGTAAGGCTGACGCGCAATCAGCTCGCTCAGGGACCGATACAGGGGCTTGTTCACAGTGGTGTGATCGGGCTCGCCGGCTTTGAGTGACTGCTGGCGTAGTTGGCGGAGATGGCGGGCAAAGGCTCGGCGTCCTTTGTCGGAGGCCGTGAGCGGCCAACGATGTTGGTAGCCCAGATCCGCTAGAGTGCTGCGGATACGCTGCATCAGGCGATGAAATGAGGGTGGGAGGCGCCCGGGTGGTAATGCGTGGGTATAGGCCGTGAGCATCCCCTGAATCTCGGGGTGCGCCTGGAGCAAGGTCTGCAACACGTGCGGGCGTCCATTAGCCGGCACGTCGGCCAGCGCGACTTTCGAAAGGCGTACGCCCCACGGAAGGCACGCGCGATACCCATGGCAGCTGCCGTCGGAGGCAAGCTCGAATGCTTTGCGCACGACGCTCGTCAAAGTATGGCGATTTACTTCATACGTTTTGGCGGCATGGCGAATCGATTGCCCTTGGATGACGGCGGCGAGGGCATCGCAACGGGCGCCAAATTGTGCGCGATACGACTCGTCGACCAGGCGTGGATCGGGGCGTTTCCATGCCAGCGCCAGCAGCAACTGTCCCGCGGAAAGGTGTGTCCGCATATTAGTGGCTCCGTTGCAATGGGGTGCGGATTGACAGCGGAAGGTCGCGCGGAAAGTCCAGCCAGCCGGCATGAATCAGGGCGGCACCGGCCATCCGCACTTCGTGCGGGGGAAATGCATCGAGGGATAATTCCAGCTGCTGAAACGACAGCGCGAAGGCGTTGGCCTGAAAGAGTTCCTGAATGCGTGCGGTAATGACTGGGACGTTCAAATGACGCCGCGCGGACTGGACGTAGGGAAGGAGTCGCAGGTAATTCGCGACGGACTGACTGCGCTTCTGCAAGTCGTGTTCATGAATGTAGGCGAGGGAAAGGCCTGCCCGTTGAGCGGCCGCCTCCCAACGCGGTCTGTCCTTGATGGTCGCCCCGGCCTGAGTGACTTGCGCTTCACTTGCGCCAACCGCCACCCAGAAGGTTTCGGCGCCATCCTGCGAGCGTGTCCAGAAGTCGAGTTCCACCTCATGCCCGGCATAGAGTTCCAGGCCGCGCGGGCGCGCCACGCAAGCGGTTGTCCGGGGATCAAATTCGTGTTCAAGCCAGAACGCCAGGCGCATGACACCGACGAGGGTGATGATCTGGTGATGCTTAGGCGACCGAAAGGCATAAAGGTCGTCGCGTTGCCGCTCTTGTCGAGTGAGCGGGCGTGCCGTGAACGGCAGGGCATACGAGTCCATGGAGCGTGTCTCTCCCAGTCAATATTGGGTATTGCCCGGTCGTGGTGACCGGACGGGGATCGAGGCGATCGAGGAGCGGGACTTAGTCCTCGAAAGGGCGGTCGGCACCGTAACGGCGTTGTGCAAAGGACGAGAATGGTTCGGCGCCACGGATGGTGGGAAGCCAGAGCTCGCCGGTTGCCGGCTCCTCCGGCGGGGCGAAAGCATCCGGTGGTAGCGGCAAGGGAGGGCGATGCTTCAACCGGCGCTGGCGCCCGGCCAAGCCGCTGTCTACGGGTTCAGGCGATAAGACACCGGTGTGCTGGCAGCGCCGCGGTGCGGGACAGCAGCGGGCACGATGGGGTGCTGCCGCATCGGGGGATGCGGTGTGAAAGGCAGTAGTCATGGAATACCTCTCTGAGGGCAAAAGATGCCCGTCATCCCGATTGGGATGCTTGCTCAAGGAATGGCAATGGAGGTACGCTTAGGGTGTTGGGAGCCCGTTTAGCGGCACCTCAAAGCCCTTTTCGGTTGGCGCCGTTGAGGGCTTTTTTATTGCCGTAGGGTGTTGCCTCTTAAGTTTGGTGAATCACCTCTAATGGTTAGGTGGTAGAAGACTTACCCGGACAGGCGTCATCGCCCCAATGCGAATCGATAAGGCTCGCGCACCGGGGGTAAAGAGGCTTCGCTGGCTTTGAATTCAGCGACAGGGTCGGCGACTTAGCTCAGCTCGGCGACCAAAGCTGTGCATGTGATGCTTATCCGGCTCCTTAGCGCGTGCTTTGCTGCAATTCCCATAGGTAGTCCGCCAGCGACTGGACGCTTGCAAACAAGCCCCGCTGGGCACCCACGCGGACTAAGCGAATGGGGAACTGCCCGCGGCTTTGGGCTTTCCGTGCCGCCTGGATCGTCGGGTAGCGCAAGGCGGTTGCCACTTCTTCAAAGGTAAGCAGTTGGCCGTATTGCTGCGTCAGTTTTTCGAGGAGATCCGGCGGGGCAGGCATGAAGGCGGCGGCAGGTAGTCGTGGTCACACGGAGTATCGCGAAATCCCTCCCTGACCGCGCGTGTCAATTTCGGCTAGGTTAGGGTGCCCAATTTTGACACCATCCCGATCGAACGCCCGCCATGTACGAGTCGCTACCCGACGCCCTTCGAGCACTGACGGGCGAGTCCTACGACAAGAAGCCCTTGGCGATGCTGCGGGGCAAGGTGTGGCTAAGTCATGCGATGCAGCTGAGCGGCTTGGAGCCTGCGGAGTTCTTTAAGCGCCACGTCAGGCGAGGGCGTACGCGCAGCAATCTGGAGAAGAAGTGGGAGTGCGGCGATGTCACGCCGAGAAGACAGTCAGTGGCCGGCGTTGAGCGCTCGCTGCGCGGCTCGCGTTGGGTCTATGACCTTCCGCTGTGGGATTTGCTGGTCGACGAACACATCGGCGGCAAGCGCCTTGCGCGCATCGCCGATGGCTATACCGTGACCAGGGAATGGGTGTGCATGTGGCTTTTCCCCGGAGACGAGAAGCGTCTGGAGAACCGGAGTATCCCTGTCGGGCTTTATCCTGATACGGGGCAATTGGTGGCCCGGAACGACCTTTGGGGGTTTATCGGGTGTGTGCTTCGAACCCGCATGTGCGAGCGCGATCGGCTGGCCATCCATCACTTGGAAGCTTCGAAGGACATGTTTCGAGCACTCCCGGGCGCCCTGAAGCAGCCATGGCTTCGCCCCTACGCGAGCGAACTGCTTCTAGCACTGCACATATTGCGACGCCGGGTTCCGCTGTCTTTCGTTCTATTCGACGTGGATGAACAGATCATTCTTCGACAAGCCGATGACTCCAGTCATCAGCCATGGCGGGAAAGGCGGCCCTGGGATCCGCACTTGGGCGTCTTTGCGGGCATCGACGACCCCACGCTTCCAGCAAGGGTTGTTCCAGGGCTAGAAGTTCGCGAATGGGCGGTGAAAGCGGCGGCTAGACGGGAGGCTCGTTTGGTAAAGAAGGTCGCCCGCCAGGACTTGTTAGGCCGGCTCGAAACCTCCCTTCAACCAAGGCGGCCGGGCTGACTGATACGTCTCGATCAGCGATGTCACCCCTCGAACCTAGCCGCCAGCCAGAAATGAGGTGATTGATACCGTGCAGAAATAGCAAGCAACGCCAAGGGTTGCCGGAAAGCCAGCCAAGTAGGCGAAGAGTCCAGTGTGGCGGATTAATAGTGCGGCCCACGGGATAACAAGTTGAGCGCGCTCAAAGGGCTTCGAAGCGATACGGGACAGCACCAAGCTGGCACTTGCCGCTATAGCGCTAAATCGCGGCGTCCTTGGCGAGTGATGCAATAGTGACTCGCAACCCTTCAGCGACCCGGGCTAGGGTCTGAATGGTCACATTGCGCTCCCCGCGCTCCAAGGAGCTGTAGTAAGCACGATGCATGCCGATGGAGTCCGCGAAGACCTCCTGGCTGATCTTCATTGCCTCGCGTCGCGCCCTGACAGCTCGTGCCAGACGCGCCTGTGCCGTCGCCTTGTTCATGCAGGCGAACGTACGGAGTGACTACTTTTAAGACTACGCCTATAAATGTAGTCTATATATAAGTATCAGGAGGGCGCCATGGGACTGCGACTTGTGGATGATGACCTCGATATGTCTTTCGAAATTCCGCTAACCGCGGAGGCGCGGCAAGCACTCAGCATCCAACTCCAGCGCTGTGTGGGTGCTGCAGCCAAGCCTATGTTCGAAACGCGGCTCTGCCAGCAACTGCAGGAACTCATTGACGCGGATCTGCGACCCCCATCGGCCCGCCAAATCACCTATGCGCTCAGTATTGCCAAGGAGCTGGATGTCGCTCTTCCCGGCGAAGCCTTGCGCCACAAAGGGGCTATGTTCGATTTCTTGGACCGGTACGCACCGCTCTTCAAGCAACGTACGCGCGATACCGGCGGGGCAGCGGATCCTTGATCCCCCGGAGGCGCGTTATCGCACCCTATGCAACCTCTTGCTGAGCTATGTGCAAGTGTGAGTCAGCTTAAGCGACACGACCTCCATGTATCGACTGCTCGAGGTAAGGCAATGGCCTGTTTGGCAATGCATACAGACTCAAGCCTCACCGAGGCACTATCCTGAAGCGCACGATAGCTAGGAAATCAAGGATGGTTAATGCCGCCACGCTCAATCGCTTGTTGGCACGTGCGGTTGAGGATATCCGTCACGAACCGGCATTCTACCGAGCGCTGCTCGATGCCAATGTATACGCGCACCTACCGCTGGGCGATCCTGTATCGAACCGGCTTCGCTTCGTTCAGTTCAGCCACCCGGATACCGGGCAACTGCTTCTTCCCTTTTTCTCCGATGAGTCCAGGGCTCAGTCGGCATCTGGCGCGACGGTCCGCACCGTCGGATTGCGGGGGCGCGTGTTCCTTGAGGCTACGCTTGGCGCCACCCTGATGCTCAATCCCAACGATGTGCGTTGCACGCTCTATCCTGAAGAGATCCGAGAGCTCCTGCGCACCGGGCGGATGGCGCGATTCGAAACAACGACTATTGAAGAGGGTCGTGAGCCGCGTGTGGGGCCGCCCGATCCGGCACCCGCTTGGTTGTTAGAGCTGCTGACAACGGCGTTGGCTGGGCTGCCCTTTGTCGACGTCGCATATCTGGCGAGTATGCATCCACCAGGCGAGCGAGCGACGAGTAGCATGTTGCTTGCCTTGGGCACACATGCGGGACTGGGTGATCGGGCTGTCCACGCCATTGTGACGGCGATGCAGCCCGAATGTCGGCGGCGTCAGTATGTGCTCGACATCATTCATTTCGTTGAACCAAGTCAACGACCAGCTTGGGTTGAGGCATTCCAGCTCAAGCCTGTGTACGAAAAAACCTGGGGCGCGCGCCTGATGAACTCCCCCTCCCAAACCCCACAGTAGGAGTTTTCTGGGGACCCAGGCAAAAGAAGCTCCACCTTTCGAAATGATACGGGTCTAAGCTCACCTTGGGTTGCGTCACGAACCATGTGATGGCCAGGAAGGATGCTTCGTCATCACCGCTTCCGGGAGGGTCAAATATGACCACGTCATATGATCGAACCCGTGCGCTTTTTTGGAGTGGCAGCTTTCTGATCGAGGTGGCATAGGACAAACGCTTGCAACAGGCTATCGGAAGGCAAGCGATGTTGATCGCACCAAACTTCCCGACTGTGGAAGATATTGCAGGCATGGTGCTCGTGATGCTCGTGCCGGGCGTCGGGGTGGGGTTTGCTTCGCCAGGAGGCGTTCCCTTGGACGATCTGGGCCCATTTGGTCTTTTGCACCACTCTTCTACCCGTCTGACTTTGCCGGAAGACGACCGAGTTCGGCGGGCGATAGCAGCGTGTCCAGTGGGCGATTAGGAGAAGTTATCGGGGGTAGGGCGGTCGTTTGATTCCGACTCGTCGGGGCCGGTCGCTATATCCGCTTCAGCGACTGTTTGGCGCAACTATCAGACCGAATAGTCGAGTCAGTGCTAGGTCGCCGATGAGCCAAAGCTAGTGTCATCGCCTCTCTGCCGCTCAAGGGGCGCAGAAAATCTTCGCGAGTAAGTCCTGGATGACTGATAGCTTGAGCTCGCTATTGCATTTCAGAAGGAACCGAAAGAACTCGTTGTCCTGCGGCTTGGGAAAATAGCGCAAGGCCTCCAAGTCCAACCTCCACGCCTCGTGCCTCACTGCCTTCAGTGCGACTTAGATCCGTCGGGCAGCATTGTTCCGCGCTCGCCCTAGCCTGTGGAAAAGAACATGGCTGACTGAGCGGCCAGCCTGGTGCACACCAAGCTTCTCGGCGCCAGATTCAGGAGTGATGCTTGCTCTGCATCCGGTTGAAATAGATGGTGGTCTTGGCGCAAGCATACGATGCGCTGATCAGCTTGCGCGGCCTATACGGCGTGCACCCAAGACGATGCTCGCGAAGCCGAATTGGGCGTCGACCAATTCGGCTTCGACGCACGCCTGTGACCTGAAGAGCTGTCCTCGAGCCATCGGGGTAAGCAGTGGGCGATATTTTGCGATTTCTCTGCTCACATATTGACAGTAAGCCAGCAGATCGCTAGAACTTGCTTCAGCTGGACGCAATGTTCGGCCTCAGGGGGACAACATGCTTCGTTGGGTGCAGGGACGCCGTCTGGCGTGGCGTACGGCTGCGTCATTCAAGCCGTACTCGAAATTCGTGGTCGTGTTGGCGTGGATGTCGTTTGCATCCATGGCCCATGGGCAGAGCAGTACGGGCGTAGAGGCTTACGAAGAGTTTGGCAAGCGCCTCCGGGCCGCGCAGGAAGTCACACCGCTGACATCCGATCTCTTCGGTGATCACGTGAGCCTCTATAACGGCTCGATCGAGTTTGACGTCACCGACATCGACATACCGGGCAATGGCGGACTGCCCGTGCAGTTCGGCCGACGGTTGGAGACAGAAGACCGTCGACTGCCCACTGGCCATCTCGGTGGTATGGGCGACTGGGACATCGAAATGCCCTATATCGACGGCGTGTTTACCCGCGAGGATGGGTGGACTGTACAAAGCGCCCTCGCGAATCCCCAGCAAAGCTACAGTCGTTGCAGTCTGCCCAACGTGCCTTACATGTATCGCTCTGGAACCAATGACTGGGCGCCCTACACATCTGTCTGGGACGGCAATCAGCTCCACATTCCCAACGTCATTTCAGAAGAGCTTCTGAAGAACGGTGAAGCGAAATTGCCTGCCGTCGGTGACGGCGGAACGTATCCGTGGATCACCAAGAGCTTCTATCAGGTCAGTTGTCTGGGGAATACGGCCAATGGCTACCCCGGTGAGGCCTTTGTGGTGCTTGCGCCATCAGGTGTTCGCTATACGTTTAATTGGGTGGTCGTGAACCCCGCGTCCGACCTGATCTATCAGACGGCCGGCCCCACCGGTGGCAGCGTCAAGGCCGCCGTGCAGCGCGATCGCATCTTCATGCTCGCCACTCAGGTGACCGATCGCTTTGGCAACTGGGTTAAGTACAACTATAACGGCAACCAGCTCACCAGCATCACCGCGAGCGACGGTCGCGAGATCGATATCACCTGGTCAGGCGGCCTCGTACAGTCCGCCACGGCGGTATCGCCAACCTATGGCTCGCGCACGTGGAACTACGGGTACACGAACGGCAACCTGACATCGGTCACGCAGCCGGACGGATCGCAATGGACCTACACCATCGCATCGGGCTCGCTTCAGACGACCAAGATCATTGATAACGATCCCAACCCTCCGCAGATCCATTGCCAAGAGGAGTTTGAGGGCAACACGGGTGGCATGGTGTATGTCATCACGTCGCCGTCCGGCGCCACGGGCACCTTCACCCTGAGTTACGATCGGCACTACCGCACCGACGTGCCCAAGTCCTGCGTACCGCCGACGAACCCGCTCACGAACTATCCGCTGGTCTACAACTACTTCGACAATTTCACGTTGCTGTCGAAGCAGATCACCGGCGCGGGCCTGGGAACACAGACCTGGAACTACAGCTACCCGGATCCGGGCGGCGGCTATTACACGGCCGCCAGCGAGTGGGTAAACACGAACGAAACCTACATTCCACCGGGTGACTGTTCTGGTTGTGCCACCACCAAGACGGTGGTCGTGACGGAACCGGGTGACATCATCAAGTACACGTTTGGCACGGCCTACGCCCGAAACGAAGGGTGGCTGCTGCAGACGGAGACCGATGCACTGGACGGTACGGTGAAGAAAGTCGTCACCAATACCTATCTGACCGAGGATCAGGTGGCCGCACAGCCGTTCTCCGGCAACGCGGGTCAGCAAGTCCAGCTGACGTTCAAGAATCCCATGACGAATCGGATTCGACCGGTCGTCGCGACAACTACAGTGCAAGACGGCGATACGTACACCCATCAAGTCGAGGCCTTCGATGTATTTGCGCATCCCTCGCAGACAAAGCGCTACAACAGCATCGCCGGCCAGCCATCGATCGAAGAGCGCGTCACGTATCTGAACGATCTGCCGCATTGGGTGCTGGGTCTTACGCAGCAGGTGGACAACCTCACCACCGGTGAAACCGAAAGCAACAATACCTTCGACCTGTCCAACGTCACGTTGACGGCCAAGTACCGCTTCGGGCTGCTGCAGAAGTCGTACACCTATGACGGGCAGGGCCAGGTGGCCACGGTAACGGATGGCCGGAACAACACCGTCACCGTCAGCAACTACATGCGTGGCCTGCCGCAATCGATCCACTATCCGGACAACACCAACCAGTCGTTGTCGGTCGACGACTTTGGCGGTATCCGTTCCGTCACCGATCAGGCCGGCAACACCACGTCCTACAGTTACGATGCGCTCGGCCGCGTGTCGCAGATTACCTATCCGGCCAATGACGAGCAGCCGTGGTACCCGACCACGTTTACCTATGCGGTCGTCGGCGGCAGCGAGCGCGGGTTGACCGGCTCGCATTGGCGCCTCACGACCACCAAGGGCGACAACGTCAAAGTGACCTACTTTGACGCCATGCTGCGTCCGCTGCTGACGGATACGTCCATTGGCAGCGATCCGACGTCGCATATCACCACGGAGGCCAGCTACGACTGGAAGGGCCGCCAGACCTTTGCCGCGTTCCCCGTCGCGGGCAGCCCCAACCTGGGGGCCACGGCGGGCACGCACACGACGTACGACGAGCTCGATCGCGTCACGGAGGTGGACGAAACCTCGGAATTGGGCACCTTGACCACCCGCACCGCGTATCTGTCGGGGGCGCAGCATCAGGTCACCGATCCCAAGGGCTTCGTAACGACGACGGCCTACCAGGTCTTTGATGAACCCTCCGAAGACAAGGTCATTCTCGTACAGGCGCCGGAGGGCGTAAACCAAAGCGTGGCCCGCGACGTATACGGCAATCCGACCGCCATTCGCCAGTGGGGCAACGCTTCGGGTCAATCGTTTGATCTGACCAAGCAACTCATCTACGACGCACAGCATCGACTGTGCCGGACGATTGAGCCGGAGAGTGGCAGCGAAGTCGTTCACTACGATGCCGCCAGCAATATCGACTGGCGTGCCTCGGGCCTTTCGTTTGCCGATGGCACCTCGTGCGACCAGGGGCAGGTCGCGGCGGCCGCCATGACGCAGTACATCTATGACGCCATGAATCGCGTCAGCCAGGTGTTGCCGCCCTCGGGAACACAGGGCACGACCTTCGGATACGACCCTCTGGGCAACAAGAACTATGCCGCATCGGGTATCAGTGAATGGTCCGCACACCGCAATAAGCTGGGCCTTCTTATCGACGAAGGTATCAACGTCGTTGGCAATGGCTTCAATCGAATCCTGTATGGGCACGATGCGTACGGCACGATGCGAACCGTGGCTTATCCGGACGGGCTCGTGGTCGACTACGCGCCCGATGCGCTGGGACGCGCGCGGCAAGTGGGCAGCTTCGCCTCCGGCGTCACCTATTTCCCCGACGGAAACGTGCAGTCCTTTGTCTTCGGCAACGGTGCCCAGTACTTGGCCGACGAGAACGCGCGCCAACTGCTGAGCAACTTCACGTACGGCAAGAGTGGAGCGCTGAACCTTAGCGAGGATCTGGTCTACGACGCCAACGGCAACATCACCAACATCAATGACCTCGCGACGGGCCAGCGCACGAAGTCGTTCGGCTACGACGGCCTCAACCGCCTAACGTCGGCTCAAGCGCCCAACCTGTGGGGCGCGGAGAGCTACACGTACGATCCGCTCAACAATATCCAGACCCGGGTGACCGGTGGGCAGACGTTCATCTACAACTACGATACCGCCAATCTGCTGCGCTCGATCAGCTTGGCCGGGGTAGCCGTCAATACGTTCAACTACGATCCGCGCGGCAACGTCACCAATAAGAATGGCAATACGCTGGTGTTCGATGCGCTCAACCAGCTGCTGCAGATTCCCGGTTTCGACAGCTACGCCTACGATGCGGCCGGGCGTCGCGTGCTGAAGACGCCCGCGAACAGTTCGCTGTCCACCTTCTACTTCTACAACCAGGCCGGCCAGCTGTTGTATCAGTACGAGGCCAGCAAAAGCCGCTGGCTG
>Ga0209760_100275_pt1 | contig 18738 bp, 26 predicted proteins | sample AraplaCL_Cvi_mLB_FD_184267 | JGI IMG/M metagenome (GOLD analysis project Ga0209760, IMG submission 184267) | Arabidopsis root microbial communities from the University of North Carolina, USA - plate scrape CL_Cvi_mLB (SPAdes) (version 2) | ecosystem: Host-associated > Plants > Roots > Endosphere ... | reverse complement strand
GCCCACCAGAGATACTGCCCGGCGGGAATCATGCCGCCACCGATATCCATGTCCGCCGATCTGCAACCGGTCCAGCCACCCGGCAGCCGCTGGCGCAACGCCCCTTGGCGCAGTTCGAGCATGTCGATATTCGGCTCCGGGTGGAATCCACCTCTCAGGTCCACCCATGCCCCCGTCTTTGAGGCCAACGAGGACAAGCGAATGCGTGGTACCAGATCGGCATGGGTTCCATCGCCGGTAGGGATGCGTACTTCGGACTGGCCCGGGCTTCCCGTGGCCGGGTAGTGCTCGAGACCCATGTGCAGATACGTGGTGATCGGGCCCTCCTGCAGTTTCATGTTGGCCAGGGCGCCCGAAGGCTTGAACACCATCATCAGTACCGTGCGCTTGTTAGCGAATGGCATGCCGACATCGAGCCGATCGGGCAGCGGCGACCAGTACAGCAACTGGCTGGCGACCGGGGCGTCACTGTAGACGGGATGCGTTCCTGTCGAAACGGAAAGGCTGGTCTTGCTCAACCGGCAACCGCGTTGGCTGTCAGGCCTTTCTTCATCAGTATCGCAAGTGAGCGCCCACCAGCCGTCACCCGGCACATAGTTTCCACCAGGGATATTGCGGCCGAGCCTGTCATCGACGGAAGGCGCGTCCTCATTGCGCAGGCTTTCAAGCGGCCCTGGAAAGAACACGATGTCGCCTTCGGTGACACCGTGCGTAGCGTCAGGTACCGGTGGCGCTTCCGCTTGCTGCGGAAAGGCACATGGTGAGCCAACCAGCATGGAAACCAGCACGACCAGCGGAAAAGCAAGCCTTCTTCCAGCGCGTCCGTTCAATGGATATCCCCCCTTGGGATTACAAGGCAAATCTTTACTCCGGCGACGGCCGCTGTGCTGATCGCAAAGTGGTGTTACCGCGACGCTTGATGGCATTTTGCAGGCAACTAATTGATGCCCGCGATGGCGTCGCGGCTACCGGCTGGTTCATTGATACGACCGGCCCGGAGTCCTTGCGTACATTGACGAGGTCGTTGATGGCGCGCAAGGCAGGTGTTGTCGACGGCATGGTGGCCGGCACAGTCAGCTGGGCGAAGGGTACCGGATCCCGGTTCCGGCACCGATACTCCTCGGCCCGCTCTCCTTCCTGATGTCCGCTTTGGGTCGAAAGCGGACGCATTGGTTACCGGCTAATTGACTCGCCTTCGCCCATGGCCCTGCCACCCAAGCTCAGGTTGTCCGTCTCATCTGGCTGTTGAATCTGAAACGTGATCTGACCGATTCCGCCCGTTCCGACAAAGTTGCTTGTGGCATGGAAATGCTGATCTGGGTCGGCCTTAATCATTTGTAGCAAGGCAATCAGGCGATCAATGTCTGAGGCAGACAGGCTCACCTCGACCTCTGTCCAACCATTGTTCCAGTCTTCCAATGACGCGCGCATGGCCTGAGCCCCTTGTGGTCGATCTACAACTTACCGATGTCCACCTTGGGTCGAAAGCGGACACTTTGTGGCTTGGAAGAGCCACAGAGCAACAACTTTTCTAGGCCTTTAAACGGGCGCTATCTTCGAGTGCTTTGATAGATTGCCGCCGTCGAGCTACGGCCAGCAGTCCGCAGATCATGACGACACCACCCAGCGCAGCTACTGCTCTGACCACAATCGGCTGGCCACCGGTTGCGAAGATCAGTCCGCAGGCCATCATGATCCCGTACCCGAAAGCGATGGAACGAAGCGCGTTTGCCCCTATCAGTCCACCCTGCGTCCGCCTGCCAAACAATAGGTCCGCGCCTTTGACAAAGGCCCAGAGCGCTCCGGCTTCTATCGCGACACCGACAATGGCCATAGCAACAGGATGCGCGTTTTCCGACCAGGCAAACATGGTCACCCCACAGGCCATGGTAAGTACGCTGTAAGCAGACACAGCAACGCCACCGACAATCTGCATAGCCCTAGGTAACATCGATCCTCCAGAAGGCCCACATTTCAAGTGTCTGCTTTGGGTCGAAAGCCGACATTTTGTATTCGCTCTGCGTCAATGCACCTACGCGAGCGGTAGCTCTCTTTCGATGCTCGTGTTCGTTTGCTCCAGGTTCGCGGCGAGCTGTTTTCGATAGCTCCGGCTTACGCGTACGACCTGCCCCGTGTGGAGGCGTAGTTCCGCATCACCGTTGGTGAGTGGCTTCAGATCTCGAATGCTTCGCAGGGAAACCATGGCTCGGCGGTGGACGCGGGCGAACTGCCGGGGATCCAGCTGCGTCTCGAACGCTGTGACGGTTTGTCGGATCAGATGCGTGGCGTCACCCATGTGCAGGGCGAGGTAGTTGCCCTGCGTTTCCAGCCAGTCCACTTGATCGAGTGCCACCCGGATCTGGCGCCCGCGGACCTTGACGTTTATGTGTGTCAGGAAACTAGCCGCATTGGAAGCCGGCAGCACAGATGTATCGTTCTTCTTACCCCGCGCGTGGTCCAGAAGGCGCGTGAGGGCAGCCTGCGCAAATAACGCATAGCCCAGCAGGGCCCAGTTGTCCGCCACCTGCCCGGTAATCTCTTCCATGGTCGGCAACCACTCATGGAAAAACACCCAGGCTGCCAAGACGCAGGAAAGCAGGATCAGGCCCAGTGCGATGCCGCCCGCGCCCAGACTGTGAATGAACAGATGGCGCAGGAGGCGGTGACCCCCGAGGGGAAAGCGATCTCCCAGCGACAGCATGGCTGGCGTCGCCATCGCACCGATCAGGGCCGCGCCAAGTATTCGCACGGCTTCATGCGAGAGACCCAGATGGCCGCCGGCTTCTGCTGCGCGCATGAGATTTCCTGGCTCCAGGACCAGCAGGAAGGCCAGCCAATAGCCAAAACCGTAAGCTCCCTGGCGCAACCATGGGAGGAAGGGGAAAGGGTTCAGCGTCCTTGCGACATTCATTGGCGCAGTCTGCCGGGCGTCACGCACACCGTCCATCCCCGGGATCATTCGACGGGATTTGTGTCGAGCCGTGCCGAAACGGTGCTGAAGCGGTCTGGGCGTTAACCAAGTCAAATCATAGGCTTGGCCCGTGACTTCAGGAGAAATACAACATGACGAAGACGGCAGGCGCCCGCCGCTGGTGGCGGGGCATATCTACATTACTGAGCTTGGCCGCCGTCACGGTGGTCGTGCACGCAAACGTACCCGTCCCTGTTGCCCCGCCTCGTGAGGCGGATATGAATCGCCTGGTCGATGCGTACTGGCTGGGCTACAAGATCCTGCAACTCCTTCTGCCGCTGATATTGCTTTACAGCGGATATGGCGCACGTCTCTGCCATGGGCTGAGCCGAAGGGTTGGTGGGTCGCGCGTCCTCACGATCGCACTGTTCGGCAGTGTGTACGTGCTCCTGTACGCGTTGCTCAGCCTGCCACTGGACTATGGCCGCCATTACCGCTTTCCGATGTCCATGGGATGGCTGCACGACGAAACCGTCGGACAGTGGCTGTGGGAACAAGCGATGGGGCTGGTGCCTTGGATAGTGGCAGCCATGCTGCTCTTGTGGATTCCCTATGCGTTGATGCGCTGGAGCCCACGACGTTGGTGGCTTTGGGCCACGGCCGCCGTTGCACCCGTCACCTTGTTCTTCCTGATTGTGCAGCCCGTGTGGGTAAAGCCGCTGACGAGCCACTACGTGCCGCTGGCGGACGCAGGCTTGCGCGCTTCGATCGACGATCTCGCATCACGCTGCGGCCTGGCACATGTACCCGTGGTGGTCGGCGGCGACGACACGTCGGTCTATGGCATCGGGCCCACCGTGCGCATCTTCCTCGGCAGCAACCTGGTCTCGGAAGAAACGCCGGACCAGATCCGCTTCACCGTCGCTCACGAACTCAAGCACTACCTGCTTGCCGACAACTGGAAGCTGCTGCCCATTGCTGTCGCGCTGGCCCTGGCTGGATTCTGGATCACCTACCAAGCGGGCCGATGGGCGACTCGTCGCTTTCACGGGCGCATCGGCTTTTCAAACCTCGACGATCCGGCATCATTGCCGTTGCTCATCCTTTGCGTCACTGCGTTGTGGCTGGTGGCAACGCCGGCGTTCCTTGCCTTCAATCGCCATATCGAGCGCGAAGCTGATCGCTTTGCCCTGGAGCTTTCGCACGAGAACGATGCCGCTGGCCGCCTATTTGCGTCATGGGCGCAACAAGGGACGGACTGGGTCCAGCCCGACGCGTTCGCCATGAACTTCTTCTATACGCACCCGTCCGTCACTGAGCGTATCCAAATGGCCAACGACTATCACCCCTGGCGCAATGGCGTCGCGCTTCGTTACGCAGACCGATGCGCCGTGCCGAAGGCCGATCCTCAGTGAGCCATGAGGCAGCCGGCGTCAGCTCAGCCTGACGCCGGGCATTTGCCGGCCCGTGGATGCCGCATCTTAGATGTCCGCTTTGGGTCGAAAGCGGACATTGACCCCCAGCATCCACCGTCCCAAACCAGGGTCAGCGCGCACTTTTCGATTAGGTCGACTTGGAAAGTACACTCTGATTCCAGCTTTGACGCGCACTAATCAATTTCGTCCGAATATCTGTCGAACAGTTTTAGCCATTTTCCTTTTTCACAGTAGAGAAAAAGGTCGTAATAGCCGATGTAATTAAGTGTGTCATGCTCAAACACTGGAACATCCGACCCATTCATTCGCCACTGCTGCGAGGTTACGAGATCTCCTTCTTGATACATGTCGTCCATGACTCCTTGCACTTCCTTTGACGAGCGCCCCTGCAAAGAGTCGCCATAGTAGTCATGCACCGCGCCATGCTTTCCGAAGAAATTTGATAGTTCGCTCAGCGAAAACTTGCTCGGGCATTGCATGCGCCCGCCCCATTTGACAAGAAAAAACTCACCCTCGCTCTCCGCCGATTTGCAATAGACCACAATGTCCGCCTGTCCTTTTGATGCGAACTCACCGCGCACCAGCATCATGCGGTCATCCCTGTCTGGCGTAGGTGACTTTCTAGGGCCTGCCTCCTGATCAGTTCTGTAAGACTCGATCAAGCAATGAGCAGCTTTGAGATATGCAATCTCGGTCGAGGAGAGACCGGGCACAAGTTCTGGCTTCCAATAGGATGAGGAAGCACCGGGGCTCATGGCATGCGCAGCAAAACTAGTCACTAGAGTTATCCCGATTGCGAAGATACATCGTCTCCAGGCAAAAGCCCCTTGCCTTAGAGTCCGCGATCCAAGCAAGCCAATCATTCAATTCCCCTTAGCCATACGGCGCAATCCGGCCTTGCTGGTAGTTGATGCTAGTCAACGGTGGATCTGTTGCGATTATGTCCGCTATGGGTCGAAAGCGGTCGTGAGTTCACCTTAGACCGTATAGCGATCAGCGTCGGCGACGCCAATCGAGTAGCACCTTACCTGTCAGCACGACAGCGGCGAGAGCGGCAGCGACGCCATGGTCCTCAAAATGAGACGGGCCTCGAAAAGCCGTCATAGCCGCCGCGACCGCACAGATCAAAGCCGCCACGATAAGGCCGTACGTCCTTGGCTTGCTCATGCACCTTCTCCTTTATCAGGACACTTGCCAAGCGTCCGCTTCGGGTCGAAAGCGGACGTTCCAACGGCCGCTCATTCCTCACGCTTAGATGGCACGGCATCTTCGCCGAAGTGCATTTCTATCGCAGTGCGTACCAAGCCAGGGTAAGCGAACCAATATTGGCGTCTCGTCGCATCCGACACGAAGGCTGCACCGAAGTCATCGATAGCAAGGCGGCGCTCGAACTCTGACAACGGGGCTCGATCAAAACTTAGAAGCGCACGCCTATAGCGCGTCATCAGGCGCTTGAAATCCCCAGCACAGCGAATACCGAGTGCCATCAGTTCTGGGATCAACTCATCAAACGAACCACTCCCGTAGTCGTTCCTGCGGGGAAAGAGGTTCGACATGGTTCGGTGTATGAGCGCCCCGGTCAGGGGCCTTTCGTATGCGATCCGTCTGGCCGGCAATCGATTCGCCATTTTCCCTCCAATGGAACTGTCCACCTTGGGTCGAAAGCGGACGCTTCCGATTTCCGCCCCCATCAGGAGCAGCAATCCTTAGTCTCTTTTTCCCGCTGCGCCGATCGCCTGTTCGATCCTCAAGCAAATGGCCTCGCACTTATTGATGTGCTGATTGACAAGACTGAGGGACAACTTCGGCCTTCGGCCCGGTGATGAATTTCAATTCGCAAAATGCACGTAAGTGGCAATCACCGCGCCGATCACGCCAACACCAAGAAACATGAGAAAGAAGCCGAGCAATGTCTGCTTCCATTGCGGCATGCTGTTCCATTGCCCTGAGGTCTGTGAAAAAGGAACACCGGTGAACACCTTCACCACTCCGATCATCGCCATTGCGCCAGGCAGCCCCCACGCGGGTCCGAGCGCAGTGACCTGCACGCCTTTTGCGTACAGCCACTGGAAGAAGAGAATGAGAACGGCGAACAGAATCGAGCCGGCCACCAGATAAAGAAGCCCGGACTTGCGATGTTGATTCATCAACGACCCCTGAAATGTTTCACGACACCGAGTCAGCAGGCAGGGGGGCCACGTCACGCAGCCACATCTGCGAACGGACGTGCAGCCCTGATGATTGGTGAATTCCCCTTCTGACGCGACGCGCTCCCCTGGTGCGCCACGCTCCATCTTAGCTGGGTGCAAAGAAGAACAAATATCCCATCCGGACGACCGCCCGAAAGCTGTCATCGGTCTGTCGCCGTGCTGATCGAAAGATCTGTTGAACCCCGGTATGGGCCGCCGCTAGATACTCAAGGATCAGGGTTACGAGGCGCGCGTCCACTATCATTGCCTTAGTAAACTCTTCTGAACCGCATCTTGGGATGTCCGCTCTGGGTCGAAAGCGGACTTTAGTTTGCCTACCCCGCACCCGGGAGGGAAAGCGGCTGCGATTTTAACCGCAGCCCCGGCCCTGATGGCTTTGATCAGCAGAGATGACTTACGACATTCGCCTCGTACCCTGTCATGGTTTGAATCAGCGGGGATGCAGACGGCATCAGGGCGATGAACTAGGCTTTCCTGATCGATTGGTTACTTCAACCCTGTCCCGCGCCGTCGCCTGCTTTCCTCCGATGAAAGCTCCCGAAATGGCTGCACTCAGTAACGCCAGTGCCGCTGAGATCCACATCACCATGCGGAAGCCTGAAATGAACGCGATGTCTATCGCGTACTTCGCTGCATCTGAGGCCGCTTTCGGATAGCCGTTTGGGATCACGATTCCCGCTATTTTCTGGCGCTGCGCAACCACTGCCGCAAGAAGCCCCTCAGGAAGATGGAGGCCTTCCAGCTCCCGATCCAGTCGTCCGTTGAAGACCAAGGTGAGCACGAAGCCGAAGAGCGCTATCGCCAGCAGACCGGCGGCGCGTGACACTGCGTTGTTGATGCCAGAAGCCGTACCCGCCAACTGCGCATCCACGCTGTTCATGACCGTCGTGGTCAGGGGCGCCACGGTGATGCTCATGCCCAAGCCGAGGACGCAAATGGCTGGGAAGAACCCCAGCCAGTAGCCATCTCCAGCCGCAGGGAGTGCGAACATGGCGAAGCCCGCCGACGCAATGACTGGCCCAAAAACCAATGGAATCTTGGATCCGACCCGGTCGGCCAGACTCCCCGCCCATCGCGATAAAAGAAACATGATGGCGATGAACGGAAGCAATGCCGCACCGGCCGCCGTAGCGCCATATCCCTGCACTTGAATCAGGTCGAGGGGAAGAAAGAACAGGCTTCCTCCCAGCGCTGCATAGAGCAGTAAAGTCAGCATATTTGCGCCGGAGAAGCTGGGATCACGGAAAAGTGTCAAGGGAAGCATGGGCGATGCGGAACGTGCCTCGACCCACAAGAACAGCAACAGAGCGAGAACCCCAGCGACTAGAGCTACCCAGATGGATGGTGATCCGAAGCCCCGCGCTGGAGCCTCGATAAATGCGAATACCACGCCAGCAAGGCCGACGGTCACAAGACTTGCACCAAGCACGTCGATGGAAGTGGTCGACGATCCCCCTTTGCTCTCTGGCACTTTTGTCGCGCTGATCAGCAATAGCGCGACGCCGAGCGGCGCGTTGATCAGAAAGGCCCAGGACCAGGAAAAGTGGTCGACGAGAAATCCGCCAAGGACTGGCCCGATAGCGGCGGTAATACCGCTAAAGGCCGACCACGTTCCGATCGCCGAGCCCCGCTCCTTTTGTGGGAATGTCGCACTGATCAGGGCAAGGCTACCTGGTATCAACAATGCAGCGCCGACGCCTTGGATTGCGCGCGTGGCAATCAGCGGACCGGGCGCGGTAGACATGGAGCAGCCGATCGAGGCAAGAGTGAACACCATCGTACCGAGCATGAAGATTCGCTTACGGCCGAAGCGATCACCCAGCACGCCGCCCACAAGCAGCAGGGAGGCCAGAAAAAGCGCATAGGACTCCATCACCCATTGCGCATCGGACGTCGTCGCCCCCAGCGCGCGCTGGATGGCGGGCAGGGTCACATTGACCACAGTTCCATCAATGAACGCGAGGCTGGAACCAAGAATCGCCGCCACCAGCGTCCAGCGTCGCGACGGGGCCGAACAAGGCGACGCCATCGCACCCGCAAGGATGACGCCTTCTTCGCAGGGAGGCTTTCCGATCTGGCTCACACGGTACCCACCGGAATCTGTGTCGAATGAAGCTTACTCCGCTGGTCCCGCTGAAGAGGTGTCAACGAAACGCGCTTTACCAGAACGCACGAATCTGTTGGCGCGAGACCAAGCTATAGCCACCCGAGGTGTCTGCTTTGGGTCGGAAGCGGACCCAGCAAGGGTGCCTATTGTGGTTGGTCGTAGCCAGGCGAACCAGGCTCGCGCCCCTTGCGTTGGTCGTGGCTCCGTTGGACGATGCACTCAGGGCATTGGGAGGAGCTGATCGATGTCACTAGCCGCACCCGAAGAGTTCGTCGTTGGCGCCTGCATGGTTCGAGCCTATGCCTCCTCCGTAACTCGGCCGGGTGCTGAGGGGTGGGTAGGGGCGTGGGAGGTCTATACCCTTCCTTGGTACAGAGCAAAGAAACCTTCCTACGTTGGCCGGACCGACGTCGAACCAAGCTTCGAACTAGCTCTCGGCATGGCCAGGGCAATCGCTAGCGCCGCGGCTGCATGCCTATGACTTACGTGGTCGTGGCGCGCCTGACCATGTACTGAGGCGAACATCGATAGCTTAGGCCTTTACTTTATGTGCCCCTGCTTCGGTCGAAAGCGGACGCTCTGCGCCTAGGGTTTGGCTCTGCACCCTCTGTACTCCGGTCCTTCCGCCACAGAACGCCAGGCACAAGCTTGGCAACGACACCGGCCCAGGCAAGGTCGACGGCAGGTGGGTGTTCTTCTCGACAGCCAGTCTCTCCGCTACGACAACTGCTTCTGGCCAGTTGACGATCGTCTGGATACATCCGCTCCATGCCCGAGCCAACGGCGATGACTTCGCGATTCGGAGGTGGCCGGCCAGTCCCGCCCGTCGATCGACGGTCAGACGCTATTGGCCGTCATCGATAACGCAGTCCGGCGATTCAGGCTTGGCCGACGCGAACCATCCGCTCCAGCAGATGCTCCATTGTCGCGGGCAGGTCGGTGCAGCGCCCCGTGTGCACTGGCGAGGTCTGGATGATCGCGCTGCGTTTAGCGGTCAGCCAATGGAAACGTGAGCGCAAAGGCAATTGTCCGATCGGCCCGCTGTCGGGGCCGCCGCGGCAGATGATCGGAAAGCTCTGCAAGTGACGTCGCACGGCGACGAGATCGATGGTGGGATCGAGCGCGCGCAATCGCGCCTCGTCGAGCTCGATGCGCGCTTCCAGATATTGCGTCGCCGCGCAAGACAGCAGAATGCCGACATTGAGAAACTCCTCGCGCTCCACCCGCGGCACGACGCGGATCACAGCATAGTCGTAGCTGTCATGCGCGCGCATCAATGGCTCCCTGCACGAAGGCCCGCGGGGCCGCGAGGCGGCGGACGAGGTATTCGTTATACGCCGCCCGCTGGGTCGCCGCATCGGCAAATGCATCCGGACCTTGCAGCCAAGTGTCCGGTACGGCCGCGATGATGTCTTCGATCACGGCCGGCGTCAGGCGTTCGGCCATCGCTGCATCGATCGCGGCGAGACGGTCGGCCGACGACAGCAGCACATGATCGCGGATCAACGGGAACGGTCTCGTCGGATCGACATCGCGACCGTTCCAGGCATGATGGAAATACAATGCGGCGCCGTGGTCGATCAAGTACAACCTGTTGTGCCACATCATCAGATTGGGATTGCGTGCCGTGCGATCGACGTTGCTAACGAAGGCATCGAGCCACACGATCTGCGAAGCCAATGTCGCGTCAACTTGTTCGGCCACCGGATCGAAATTGATCGCGCCTGGAAGGTAGTCCAGCGCCAGATTGAGCCCGGCGCTGGAGCGGATCAGATCCTGGATCTCGGGATCGGGCTCGGTGCGCGCCAGATCGGCATCGAGTTCGACGAACACAATTTCCGGCACGGGCAGCCCGCAGGCACGAGCGAGACTGCCGGCGATCCATTCGGCGACCAAGGCCTTAGCCCCCTGCCCCGCGCCGCGAAACTTGAGCACGTACAAGCCGTCATCGTCGCCCTCGATGACGGCAGGCAACGAGCCGCCTTCGCGCAACGGCGTGACATAGCGGGCGGCATGGATCTGGCGTGGAGTCATGACGGGAGCATACCCGAGAGCGCGGTTTGACCGAACCATTGGGTCCCCTACACCCCTTGCTCTGACCGTCCGCTTTGGGTCGAAAGCGGACCTATACAGCAATGCCACGCTAGCCGTCTTCACCCTGTTCCGAATCGTCATCCTCACTCATGAGGTGACTTAGATCTTCTGGATTCATCCGCTTCAGCTTTTCCTCCAGATCCCGATCGTAGTGACGGTCGTTGGGTTCCACCCCTCGCTGAGCCTTTCGCCGGTACTGCTGAAGAAAGGTGCCGATGTTGGCACGCATCCACTTCCTACGTCCGCCGGACATTGCCTCCTCCCATCTGACCCAATGGCCACCGGAACCTGGCGTGAAAAATGTCCGCTTCGGGTCGGAAGCGGACAACGAGCTGTCGCCGCCTAGATGCCATGCAGCTCTTTTACGCAGTCGTAGCACGCACCGCAGAGAAGCGTGATGCCCGCGAATTTCTCCGAACGTTCATTCCAATCGCCACTAACGCCACCCTCCTGAACGCGGACGGTTTCGCAAGCGGCGCACCACGCATCACCACGTGGCTCGCCTGACCAAAAGAACCCAACCTTCTCGCCCGTTTCCAGCGCTTTGGCCAGATGGCGACAGACGAAGGTTTCCGGCTTCTCGCCATGCACTTGGCATTCGATGACATCACACATGGAACCCCTCCATCGCTTCCTCTGACAAGTCCGCTTCGGGTCGGAAGCGTACCTCTTGGTCAGTTACCTACGCGCCGCTTTCCGCGCAAGATCTGCACGCACTGGCGAAGGCCGAATATCAAGGCGATCGCGCAAAGCGCACCTACTGCGATTTGCCAGAATTCCAGACTTCGAAACGGCGACCCGATGAGAGCAACCAGCCCAAAGATGATGAGCGAACCGGCGATCAGCCAGAACACGGTGGTGGCAATCTTGTCACCCATACGGACCTCCCCCTGATCCTTTGGCGCGAGCATACAAAGGTCCGCTTCGGGTCGAAAGCGGACCAATGCTAGCTCGTTATCCCACGCCGGCGGGTTGATCGGAACAGCGGGCAGATTTGGCGACACAGACAACGGCGTGAGCCCGACTCTGCATTCGATGGACGACTACGGCCAACCTCCTGGCATGGCCGCAAGACGGGCGGCCCAAGCATGGCCCCCGGTGTTTTTCCGTCCCCCCCCCCTCGGGGCAAAGCCGCGTAAAATAGTCGGTTTACGCCCACTCAAGTGCCCCCATGGCCCTCACCGCCACCATCCACAAGGCCGAACTGTCGATCAGCGACATGGACCGGCACTACTACGCCACCCACGCATTGACCCTCGCCCGGCATCCGTCGGAAACCGAGGAGCGATTGATGGCGCGCCTGCTCGCGTTCACGCTGTATGCCGACGAACGGCTGGAGTTCGGCAAGGGGCTCAGCGACACCGACGAACCGGCCCTGTGGCGCAAGGCCTATACCGACGAGATCGAGCTGTGGATCGACGTCGGCCTGCCTGATGAAACACGCTTGCGCAAAGCCTGCAACCAGTCGCGGCACGTCGTGGTGCTGGCCTATGGCGGCCATGCCGTCGACGTCTGGTGGAGCAAGATCGCCAGCACGCTCACCCGCCACGACAACCTCAGCGTGCTCGCCATCGGCCACGCCGACATGCAGCAACTGGCTGCCCTGTGCGAGCGCAGCATGCGCCTGCAATGCCTGATCCAGGACGGCGAACTGCAGCTCATCGCCGGCGACCTCACGCTGCCGATCCGTCCGGCTATCCGCAAGGGTGAGTACGCTGTCGCTTGAGAAAGTGCCCCTGCCCCGTTTTGAAACGTCCGCCGTGGGTCGAAAGCAGACCTACAGGAACTCATGGCGTATAGCTTGTATCTAGGGCAACGCTGCAAAACGGACAATTCATCAGTGGCCGGCCGAAGGCCTTTCGCCGCCCAAAGTTACTATGTGAAAAGCCTATGTTTCCCTGGCACCGGGGGCACCGCACGGCGAATCGATACGCTACAACCCCGCATGCCGCCCCCAGCCACAGAAGTATCCCTGGGTATAACAGCCATGTTGCGCGAGTAAAGAAGGCGCCCTGCATGGCCAGCATCCCCAGGATGAGCGCAAGAATCGTGAGGAAAAAGTAGATCAGCTTCTTCCTTCGCAAGACATCACGAATCGTCATCGGCACCCCCAAGCGCCTTTTCCGGCTGTACTTCGATCGTAAAGCCTAAGGTCCGTTATGGGTCGAAAGCGGACATATGCGCCCGCCTAGCTGTCGAAAAACTACGCAGCCTCTCCCACAGCCGATGTGTTCCTGATTCGCCAAGGTTGGCGAACTCCATACATAAGCGTTCGCCACAGCCACTCCATGGGGCCGAATCGAAACCGCTTAAGCCACCAGTGACTGAGAAAGATTTGGCCCACGTAAACCGCAATGCCGATGAGCATCGCTTGAGATGAACTTAGACGGCCGAACTGACCCAATCCGTATCCGAAAAATATCCAGCCGAAAACCAACGACTGTGTCAGGTAGTTGCTGAAGGCCATACGGCCCACGGGGCCAAACAAAGCCAACACACGATCTGCCCTGGTGAACGTATAAAGGGCAATGCAGGTAGCCCCATAGCCGATGGCGAGCACGACCGATCCTAAAGTGCTCACAGCAGAGACAACCGGCGCCATGACCCGCCAGGGCGACCCCGCGCTAGGTGTCTCCAGAAAGTTCATACCTAGGCCAAGGACAAGGCCAAGCACTGCGGCGCCAACGAGCAGATGGCGATGTCTTTCAGGGTCGCGAAGCAGGCCGCTCCGCCACGCAAACGCGCCAAGCAGGAGCAACCCGAAGGTCCGCGGGGCCACCAACACATGCAGCGGAAAAAAACGCGCTATCTCGGTCATGTTGAAGCGGACAACTTCGGTCCATGTTCCGCCCGAATAGACCGACGTAGCCAGGCGGACGTATTGCTCAAGTTCCGCTTCGTTTGGCCCAAGGAAACTATCCGGAATCCAGGACGGCATGGCTGCATAAAACAGCAGCGCCACGACACAGACGACGACGAGAAGTCGGTTCGACACAAAGAAGAACGGTAGGGCGACCAGCCCTACCAGCGCGTACTCCGTGAGTATGTCGCCATTCCAGATAAGGCACATATGCAGAATGCCGAAACCAAGCAGGATGAGGAGTCGCCTGACTAGCAAAGACAGCCGCTTTTTGTTGGCCGCGAGATGTTCGAACTGGATGGCCATCCCAACACCGAACAATAGGGAAAATAGAGCAAACGCCTTCATTTCCATGCCCATGCTGACAATCGCATCGACGACATGGTCCAGGCGAGACTCCACGGTGGTCGTTGAAAGAAACTGCTGAAAAATCGAAACGCGAAACTCCATGATCAGATTGACCGAGAGCACGCCAAAGAGCGACAGGCCCCGCAGTACGTCGATTGCGACTATGCGGCGGTCTGGGCGAATGGGCAGCGCGGGGTTCTGTCGCAAGATCTCGCCGGAAGATGAGACGACCGTGTCCATCGCTACCCCTGCTGAAATGCTGGTCAAAAAATAATGTCTGCTATGGGTCGGAAGCGGACCTTTTCGGAATATCGCCATAGGCTCCCGGAGCCCACTTTCTCGCAGCAGCGACGTATCCCGGACGTACCGGCATGATCCACCTTGCCGGAACTCCCATGATCCTGTGTGGTGGATTGTTACGGCATTGGCTCGCCTATCGGGCCACCATACTTCGTGCCCAAGTCGAAACAATGCCTGCCAGCAGGATGGTTCCAGCGAAGCGCATAGGCGCCGTTCGTCCGCCCCTCAGACTCAGATGCAGCATCGAAATTGGCGCATAGCCGATAGGATTCGTTGCCCGTCACCACGTACTCAAACGGCATCCCGCTCACCGAATCGCTAGCTATTGCATGCTCAAGATTGAGCGAGGCCAAGTCGGGCGGCAGTGACTTATGCTGCGACCAGTATGCACTGACCTGCATGGAAATAAGACTGAGATTAGCCACCCTGCGGGAATCCAGTTGCAGCGCTCGCTGGTGCATAGGCGAACCGAGAACACCCATGCCTGCGACAATGGCTGCAGCCATGGCCACGGATGCAGCTATCGCAAGCAATCGCACTCCACGGCGCGGCTTCATGCGACACGCTCATCAGCGCGCAAATCCCACAGGTAGTAGCCAAAGACCGTGCATGCGATCAGGGCGGCAACAACAACTTTGAGCGCGAAACGCACTGTAATTTCCCCGCCGAGCACGCCATCCACCAACGTAATCAGGTCGCAGATAAGCACCACAGCGGCTGCGAAAAGCGTCAAATAGGTCAGCCACCGGCGGACCGCCGATTGCCGCTTCACCGGTTGCCGGTTCACTTCACCGCGAATCCGTGCCGTGAGCCACAGAAAAGCCGGAAAGGCGATGATGATCGAGGCCACGGACCAGCGGATGCTTCGCGCCACACCATTGTTGTAGGGCGAGGCCGCGTCCGGAAAGCTGCGGTTGATCAACTCGAACAGCAAGCTACCAAAGTGATAGACACTCAAATAGAGCGTTGTAAACAGCACGAGATATACAAACGCGTCTCTTGCTGACACGTAGGGCCGCGGCCGGGGTACAGGTACGACAAAATCCACGTCCGCGAAGTTCGATAGAGCGCCACGCACCTGTTCTGGCGTCCAACCAGCGTCCATTAGCGCCTTATCGATGCTCTGCCGTGAGCATCCACGTATGAGCGAACTCCGCACGAACTGCTCCAAATCCTGTGTGCTGCTGGCCATACCTTCCCCTGTTGGTCATCGACCATGTTGAGTCAATAATGCCTACCAATCCTGGCTCCGCTCGGTGCTATGTGTGGCGGATACCTGTCTTGGGCAAGGTCCGCTCTGGGTCGGAAGCGAACTTCACCTGGTCCAGAGCAAACAAGCAAGGAACCCGATAACGACACACACTTGCAGGACGACGGCGATACGAAGGGCGCGAATACGCCTCGCCACAGCAAGTGGTGGGCGACGCCGGAACAGAACCCGCGAATTTACAGGGCCTAGGCGATAGAACACCTGCTCGGATGGACGGGTGTAAAGCGCATCGGCGTATGTGGGATCTGCTGCCACGATGGCTCTCCAGCTCGAGCCGGCCAAAGACGTCATCACAATCCAACCTATCACCGCCAAGAACGCAAAGACTGTCGTAATTCCCATCCGCGCCGCCTTTTCCATGCAACCCGAACTAGCCAATCATGTCCGCTTTGGGTCGGAAGCGGACCCTCCTAAAAGTTGCCATTCCGCTCGCTTAGCGCTTCGCGCCTTCAGCATTTCCAAGCGTAATGAAGGTAAAAATCGCGATGAGTCCTGCCGATCCGAGCGTCACTCTGGAAGCGGCAAAGAGCGCAACCAGGAAACTATAGTGAACCCCCAGCACCAAGCATTTGACCAGGACAGTGACCATCGCGATCGTTGTGACGACCGCGTAGAAGATCAAGCCACCTAGCATTGCCTTCAGGACTCTCTTCACCAATCCCCCCCTTTGCCAGTGGCCAGAAGAGCGTCCGCTTCGGGTCGAAAGCGGGCCTATTCATGAAACCCAGCCTGGAAAGTCCACCAGCATCTTCCACTTGCCGCCGATGCGACGCAGATACACATAGGTACCTCCTCCGCATAGGGTGCCGCAGTAGTGGGCCATGTAGACAATTGCGATTTCACCATCCGGTGAATATCCCGGAAGGCTTACAGATGTCCAACCGGTAGTTCCAGGAAAAGATTCGTAGAATTTCTTCCACGCTTCGTCTAGCGATACTTTGTTTGCCAAGTTTGACTCGTGATCGAAGAACCGTTTGATCTCCTGCTCACGAACCAATTTGGCCCCCTGGCACGCAAGATCCTCTGGAAGCAACGCGGCGGCCTCGTTTCTGCGCTCGAGATCGGAATAGGCACCAGATTGATCCGCATCCCCCATGTCGTCAGCCGGTCGGGGGGCAGCAGTGGTCGACGAGAGTAAAACGTAACCATTCTTCGATTGGCACAGTGAAGTTAGTGCAGCCTGCAACACCGCCGTGTCTTCTTGCTGAGCCGTCGGAATGGGTGAGCCAGCCAGTGATGACAGGCATGGAAACACTGTGAAAGCAATGACTGCGATGCAGCGTTTTAGCATCTTCCCCCCCAAAGAAATCGCTTCTAATTGCGTTGCTTGTTGGCGCTTCCGAAAAGTCTGCTTTGGGTCGAAAGCGGACCTCACATACGCATACAAGAAGCGCGAATACCTAAGCCCGCGTTATCCACTCAACACTGCCAAAGCAGCTTGGCCGACGTAGCGCAGCGTTCGCACTGGAAAACATAAGCGCATCCGCCGCCGAAGTTCATTGCCGTGCGATGGTCAGGGCCTTCCTCGAGTTGTGCGACGAACGCCATGCGTTCGCTGCATTGATCACATGGCGGCGTTTCATCAGCCTGCATCCACGAAGGCTGCCCGCCGAACTGGCCAAGGACCTGGCGCATGCCCTGCCCCGTTTTCGATACCCAATGATTTCGCGCGTCATCGTAGGACGCAGCGTCGACCGCGACGGTGGTCGCGCCGTAGCGGGTTGCGCGAACGAATTCGCCGCTGTCCGGAGCGGACATCAACGCGAGGTTCTGCACGTGGCACACGAGAACGGCGTTGCCACCCGCATTGGCATCCCATTCGTCGCACAGACCCGGCTGGGCCTGACACATGAACAGCAGGAGCAGCCGATCACCGGACGTGCTGGAAACGCGGATCTGGCCGAGGAACTGCATGTGGCTCTTGCAACTCTTGCAGACGGGCCACGGGACCTGACCTGCTGGCGCACTCGGCAAACCGCCAAACACAGTGTGTTCCGTGGGGCCCATGTCTGATCGCGGATCGACTATCCATAGAGAGACCATAAAGTTTCCTCAACCTCATGCTCCATCGGTTGTTCCATGAAGAGGCCAACGCCCCCCGGCCTGGTTCTCCGGAGGGGAAGCGGATACCGCCGCTCAGCCTTCCACGCGGGTCTTGCCCGCCCCGCGCCGCCGAAGCGTATCGCACCGCCCCATGGGGATGATCGACGGGTTTCACTTCTCTGGTGGTCGGTCGACAAGGTTTCGGTTTGCCCAGCGAAGAGGTCTGGGCAGGCGACCAGGAACACTTCCCGCAGCGCGAACGTTCCCCGAGGTTGTTCCCTCGCCCAGGGCCGCACCCGCCCCTTCCCTGCACCGACCCTCCCCCCAGCCATCGGGCCTCCCTACCCGGCCCGGTGGCGGCCCGGGGCGTTTCGGGGGTCCGAAAGGGCCCAAATCGGCCATTTCGAAACTTTCACGCAAGAAGTGTTGCGCTGCAACTTGCCTCGATCTAAACGTCAATGAAATATTTTGACTCGATCCAAATCGTTCGCCGCCGTTGTCCTCGGGTTTCGCCCCTGCCTGATCCGGGGGAAGCCGGTTGCCACCGTCTGGGAATGCGAAGGCTGGATGGCGCTGGATTCGACGAACAACGGTGTGATTCGAGCAATACGAGCGTTGGGGAGACGGCGCGTGAACAACGGCAACTTGATGGTCGGCGGGGCGGCAAAGGTCTACGCCCTGGTCGGTGATGTGCCGGATGCGGCGATGTCCGCGTATGGCCGCACCACCGTGGATGAGGAACGCGAACTACTGCTGGCCGCCGACGTGGGCGGCACGCACGCGCGACTTGGCCTTGTCGCCTTCTCCCGGCGCAGCGCCACGTTCGATGTGCAGGCCTATCAGGTCTATCCCTGCCGCGAACACGCGAGCCTGGATGCCATCGTGCGCGAGTTCTGCGATGGCCTGGCGATCAAGCCGCGACGATTTGCGCTGGCGTGCGCGGGCTATCTGCACCAGGGCCGTGTGATCAACAGTCACCTGCACTGGCCGATTGAACCGGCCGCACTGGAGCGGACGCTGGGCCTGGACGAAGTGCGCGTACTGAACGACTTCGTCGCGCTGGCGCATGCCGTGCCGCATCTGGCCGGCGACGCCGCAACGCCGCTGCATACGCCCGCCGCGCAAGGTGCAGCCACAGGTCCCGTGGAATCAATACCTG
>Ga0209760_100255_pt1 | contig 21427 bp, 26 predicted proteins | sample AraplaCL_Cvi_mLB_FD_184267 | JGI IMG/M metagenome (GOLD analysis project Ga0209760, IMG submission 184267) | Arabidopsis root microbial communities from the University of North Carolina, USA - plate scrape CL_Cvi_mLB (SPAdes) (version 2) | ecosystem: Host-associated > Plants > Roots > Endosphere ... | reverse complement strand
GAACGTCGCCCACCAGAACGGCAAGACCGTCACCTTCATGCCCAAGCCGATCGTCGGCGACAACGGCAGCGGCATGCACGTGCACCAGTCGCTGGCGAAGGACGGCAACAACCTGTTCGCGGGCGATCTGTACGGCGGCCTGTCGCAGACGGCGCTGTGGTACATCGGCGGCATCTTCAAGCACGCCAAGGCCATCAACGCCTTCGCCAACTCCACCACCAACAGCTACAAGCGCCTGGTGCCGGGCTTTGAAGCCCCGGTGATGCTGGCCTACTCGGCCCGCAACCGCTCGGCGAGCTGCCGCATTCCGTTCGTGTCGAGCCCGAAGGGCCGCCGCATCGAAGTGCGCTTCCCCGACCCGATGAACTCCGGCTACCTCGTGTTTACCGCGTTGATGATGGCCGGCCTGGACGGCATCATCAACAAGATCGACCCGGGTGCGCCGAGCGACAAGGACCTGTACGACCTGCCGCCGGAAGAAGAGAAGAACATCCCGCAGGTGTGCGCCAGCCTCGACGAAGCGCTCAACGCGCTCGACAAGGACCGCGACTTCCTCAAGGCCGGCGGCGTGTTCAGCGATGACTTCATCGATGCGTACATCGAACTGAAGATGCAGGAAGTCACCCGTTACCGCGCCAGCACGCATCCGCTGGAATTCCAGATGTACTACGCGCTCTGATCGCGTTATCCAGCGCGTAAAGAGAGACACAACGGGCGCTTCGGCGCCCGTTGTTTTTCAGGCACGCCACCGCTCCACATCCCCAGGAGTCACTGGCGCGAAGGTTCTGGGCCGTGCTTAGAATCCCCCGGAGCTACCCAGGGGGACAGGGATGAATCGCATCGCGAAGGGATTGCTGTACGCCATCGGTGGCCTGGTGGTGGTCGTGCTGGCAGCGTTTGCGTGGGGGCGCTTGCGTCCGCCCACGCCAGAGCAAGTACGCGCGTTGGCGCTGCTGCAAGGTGATCTCAAGCCCGCGCACGGCAGCAACGCGTACCCGTGGTTATGGTTCGCCGAATTCGACGTACCCCCCGATCAGCTCGACGCGGCATATCGCGAGAATCGCGATAAGGTGATGGCTTGGGCACGAGCATTCAACGGCCAAGTAACCGAACTGCCACCGCCACCACAGGCGAATGCGCCGAAGCTGCCCAGGTTGTCGCACGACGCGCAGCAGGCGTTGTGCCGGATAGGCGAGACCCAGTGTCTTGCCAAGGTGCGCAGTCACCCCGACGCCGTGCGCGCGGCGCTGGCGACGCAGGCCCGACGGCTGGAGCGCGAGGAAGCGCTGAGCCACTTCGATTACGTGTGGGACGACATGCCACCGTCGCCGCTGTTGACGATCCCGCCGTTCACTCTGGGCCTGGGGCTGGGGCAGAACGCCATCGCGCTCGACTTTATCGACGGGCGCCACGCGCAGGCCCTGGATCGTGTCTGTACGCAGATCACCACCATGCGGCGCCTCCATGCGCACAGCAATACGCTGATCTCCACGCTGATCCTGGCCGCCAATATGCAAAGCGGCGTGCGCCTGTTTGCGCAGATGCTGGCGGAAATGCCGGCGGATGCGCCGCTGCCCGCGTCGTGCGCGGTGGCCTTCGCGCCGGTCACGCCCGACGACGTTGACCTCTGCCCCAGTTTTCAGTTCGAGTTTGCCTTTGCCGGATCGCAAGCCGTGCTGGGCCCACCTGAGCCTTGGTACCGCTCGCCGTCATTCTCGGCGGCGATGACGCGGCGCATGCAGGCGGCGGGTTACGCGATGGCATGTGAACCGGCGACGACCAACCAGTTGCTTGCCGACCAGCCGGTGACGCTGGTGTCCAGTGCAACGCGTGCAGATGCATTCGACTTACTGGCCAACAGTGCGGGCGTCGTGCTGTCAGGCATGACTTTGCCGCAGTTCAGAAGTTACCTGGCGCGGCAGCAGGACCAGGTGGCCACGCTGCGCATGGGCGCCTTGTTGATCTGGTTACGCGACACGCCCGCCCAGGGCATGTCGCTGGATCAACGCCTGACGCAGCGGCCGGCATGGATGCGCTTTGGCGACGATCGCCATCTGCGCGTCACGCCCGATGGACGTGGCTTGCTACTGGATGCGAGGTTCCAGCCGGTCAGGCGAGACGCTGTCGCCTGGCCGCTGCCTGCCGACCACTGAAGAAACCACACGCGACACCACCACGAGGGGATGGCGGTGTCGCGTGCGTTCCTGAAGTCAGTGCAGCTCCACCACCACCAGGCCCTGCGGCGGAATGTCGATGCTCAGGCGGCCGTTCTGCACCGCGACCTGCTCCGGCGCGGCAGGCTTGCCTGCTTCACGCAATTGCACGATCTGTTCGCGGCTTGGCGTGGCTGGGCGGCCCATCTTGTCGAACGCGGCGACGGCATTGCCGTGGTCCTGGTCCAGGCGCCATACCGTGGCCTGCGTGGCATGGCCCAGGTGCTTGAGATCGACGTCGAAGTGCTTCGCGTCGCCGGCGGGCACGCCGGGCGTGTAGTCGGCTGTGTCGCCCAGCGGCTTGGTGTAGTTCCACAACGCTAGTACCACGGTGCCGTCGGCGCGGCGCGTGGCGAGCGCGCTGTCAGTCTTCAGCGGCAACTGCACGTCACCCAGCTTGTGCAGCATGGCGAAGGCGTTGAAGGCCGGTTTCTGGATGCGGTCGGCGGCGATCAGGCCGAAGCCGCCATAGAACGGTGTCTTCACCACGCCCTGTTCGTCGAACACGTCCGAGAACGACCAGTAGCTCATCATGTCCACCTTGCCCGCGCACTCGCGAATGGTGTTGGCCATCCACGGGCCCATGTAGACCGCGTCGGTGACGTTGGGCAGGTTGGCGTACGAGGCGTTGTACTCGCTGTAGATCAGCGGCAGCTTCGGGAACGCCGACGCAAGGACTTCCTTGTGCGACTTATCTACGGCGCGGCACACCATGTCGCGACGCGGGATGTTTTCGTGGGTCTTGAAGACATTGTCGGCGGTGTCGTCGCCGTACACATGCGTGCTCACGAAGTCGATCGGCGCGCCGCTCTGCTTCACGTGCTTGAGGAAGTCAGGCAGCCATGCGGCCTGCGCCGTCGACGGGCCGCCGACGCGGAACTGCTTGTCCACGGACTTCACCACGCGCGCCGTGCGGTCATACAGGTCGTAGTAGGTGGACTGCTCCGGCTTGCCGCCCCAGAAGGCGAGGTTGGGTTCGTTCCACACCTCGAAGTACCAACTGCGCACTTCGTCGATGCCGTAGCGCTCGATCTCGTGCTGCAGGAAGGCGCGCACCATCGCATCCCATTCGTTCCAGTCCTTTGCCGGCATCACGTTGGGGTGGTACCAGAAGTCGTGATGGCTGGCCGGGTCCGTGCTCAGTTCCGGCGGCATGAAGCCCAGCTCCACGAACGGCTTCACCCCGCGCGCCAGCAGACCGTCGTACACCTGGTCCACATAGTTGAAGTTGAACTGCAGCTTGCCCTGCGCGTCGCGGTACGCCACGCCCATGTCGCGGTCGAAGATGCCGTGGAAGCGGACGTAGGTGAAGCCGGTGGCGGCTTTTACGTCTTCCAGATCCTTGCGGTAGTCGTCGCGCAGTGCGAGCACCGCGCGGCCGGAGCCGAACATGTTCTCCCAGAAGTGCGGCAGCGGCGTGCCCTTGGCCGTCGCATCCACTTGCAGTTGCACGTGATCGTTGGCGGCGTCCGCCGCATGGACCGAACCGAGCAGGGCAAGACAGGCCACGGCACAGGTGCGCAAGGCGAGACGGCGTAGCGGTGACGGGGGCGACATGGCGATTCCTTCGAGCGGCAGGGATGGGGAGGCCGTCACGGGACAGCCGATATGTAAACGTTTACGTGACGAGGGTGAAGTCTGTATCAGACCGGCCTGTGCGATCAACAGGGAAAAGTCATGGTGTCGAAGCCCGCTGCGCCGCATCACGGCGGCCATCCGCACGCATTACTGTGTTTTCCGGGCATTGCGTGATCCGCACACACCAATCTTTGCTGCATGGCACGCAAACCGCGCACGGGCTCGGCCACGCCATCAGGCTGGCTGGATAGCACCGTCCTGCTCGCGGGACTGGACCTCCGCGTCCAGCGCCTCACGCAATCGCTGCAGTGCCGGCAGCAGGCTGTCCGGTTCGCGCAGTGATTTGCGTGCGGCGCCGATGGCTTGGCGCACGCGCCCCGGTGTGTCGCAGCGGCCGATCACGTCGATAGCGGGTGTCCGGCAGGCGAGTAGCGTGTCGATCCAGTCGGCGGGCTGCATTGCACGCACGCGTCGCGTCAGGCGTCGGCTGGCGCGGAACGGCGCGGCCATGTCGCGGATCTGGTCCAGCGCATCCGCCAGGCGGGCCGGGGTTCGCTCCGCAACGGCTGGGTCCATCGCTTCACTCATGGCAGCCAGGGCGTCGGCCAGCCTTTTGCGCAACACGTCGCTGGAACGCACCGGCAACACGAACCACGCCGAAGCAAGACCGATCACAGCGCCGATGACAATCTCCTCCAGCCGCTGCCACAACAACAGTGATGGCGGCTCCGGTTGCAGGCTCTGCAGCAGGGCGAGCGCGAGCGTCACGAACAGCGACCACCACGCGTAGCCCAGCGGGCGCAGCCACACGCCGAAGAACAGTGCGACGAGGATCCACAGGCCGGTGGCGCTCGCATCGCCCGCCGCATGAAAGCTCAGCGACATCGCCAACACCGTGCCCGCCGCGGCGCCCACCACCCGCAGGCCGCTCTTGTAGGCCACGTCGAGCCGCCCGCGATTGCCGATGTTGACGATGACGGCCGTCAGTACGATCCAAGCCCAGCGCTCGGCGAAGCACAGGTAACCGACGACGAAGGACAGTGCGAGCGCCACTGCCATTTGGATGGCCATCCGCGTACTGGCGGACGGGCGCATGCTGCCCTGTTGAACAGGTGTGGCGGTGAATGGCGACGACACCACCGGTGGCAACAGGCGCAGGCGCCGCGCCAACAGGTGGAACACCGTCACCCACAGCAATGACAGCAACGCCACCGCTATAGGAACCAGCATGACGGGAATCGCACCGCCAGGCACCACGCTGACGTGCGGCACGGTGAGCAAGGCGATGAACGGCAAGGCGATCAGGCGTCCCGCGCGCCGCGCCATCGACCCGAACCGCCGCAACCAGATCGACAGGAACATGCCCGTGGTGAACACCAAGGCTCCGATCCATGGCGTTTGACGAAGCAACAGGCCCACGCCCATCGCCGCGAAACCGACCAGCGGCAACGCCACCGCCGCTTCCAGCCGGCCACGCAGATCCTGATCCATATGGCTGCGTGACAGGGACAGGCACAGCACCACCGCCAGCACGGCAGGGCCGCCACCCGGCGCGATGCGTTGCGTGCAGTACAGCGTGGCGAGCACGGCGAGCATCGTCACCACGGCTTCCAACAGGGGACGCGTCAACACCGATGCGCCCGACCTGGCCATGCGTATCCATGCGGGAAGTGCGTCGTCCATGGCACTGGGAAGCGGGAAAGGAGGGCGCCACTATAGTGCTGTTCATGGCGTCACGGCCGGGGCCGCGGGCACTCAGCTTTGGCTCTGGGCTTGGGCTAAGGGCGAGTCGTTGAGCAGAACGTATATCCGCCGTCGATCCCCGCGCATGTCCTGGCCGGAAACGTAGGCCATCTGGCCATTTGCGCTTTGAGCCAAAGCCCTATATGGTGGCAGGGCTGAGTTTCAAGGGTCACCATGAATTGTGGCCCGATGTTGTAGATTCATTACACCGTTGTACCCCCTTCCTCCTTGCGACCAGCTTTTCCGCCGCTCCATGCGGCTTCATTCGTTCCAAGGAGAAATAAACATGTCCCAGGCAGAAACCGGCACTGTGAAGTGGTTCAACGATGCTAAGGGTTTTGGCTTCATCAGCCGCGACCAGGGCGGTGACGACGTGTTCGTGCACTTCCGTTCGATCCAGTCCTCGGGCTTCAAGAGCCTGACCGAAGGCCAGAAGGTCTCGTTCAACGTGACCCAGGGCCAGCGCGGCTTGCAGGCAGAACAGGTCCAAGTGATCTAAGTCTTCCTGTACTGCAAAATAAAAAAGCCTGGCCTTGTGCCGGGCTTTTTTTTGCGCGCCATTCCCCGCTGCCTGATTCCCGCACGTGGGGGATCAAGCACGGCTCACGCACCCTTGGGAGGCGACGTCCTTGCCTCGAGCTGCGGGCTGGTACTGTCGCGCGATGCCGTCTTTTTGGCCTGCTTGCTGTCCTGCTTCTTCTTCTTTGCTATTTCGCGTTGGCGCTTTTCAAAAGAATAGTTCGTCTTTGCCAATGGGGCTCTCTCCGGCTTGATGGTGAAGGTAGTTTCAGGAGTGCGTACGCCGACATGGTCGTAGCGCACTGAAGCTTATGTGGCTGATTCGTTCCGCGCGCTGACGGCAACGGGGTCGCTGTATTCGGCGCGAATGGCCTTGCAGTAAGGACCATTCATCATGAAGCGGCGGCACACCGAGGGGCGGGTTTCATAGATCCCGCAGTTCATGTGCACGCTGTTCAAGGCCACGCACCAGCCGTCCTCTCCGCGTTTCATGACGTGCAAACCTTCCGGCGAATACGTGGTGAGGTGGTCGGGGATACGGTCCTCCGGTTGCAGGACAACCGTGAGGCGACAGCAAACGGCCTCGCATGAGGAACAGTGCGCGGCGCCTTTGGCGGGTTTTGGGGATTCGGTCATGTGCAGGCGGCCTCGCCGCTTCGAATGTAGTGCAGAACGCTACCGCGGTATGGCGGTGTGTCACGGTCATCCATAGGGCATCGCTCCTCGGTGAGCGTGAAATGCTGCTCTGCCAATAACTGGCTGAAATGCTGGCTGTGGTCGCGGCCGGGATCGGTAATCACCACTTCCGCAGACGGGTATGCGTGCCGCTTGACGACCTCGGCGAGCAATCGCGCCTGTGTGGGCTCGTACAGCACGTCGCTCGCGATGATGACATCGAAACGCCCGATCGATGGCTCAGGGGTATCCCACGGTAGGCGGCGGTAATCCACGGCGGGTAACGCATTGAGTGTCGCGTTGTACTCGAGAAAGGACTCGGCCAAGGGATGTGCATCCGACGCGACAATGTCGGCACCACGGCGCTTCAGCACGAGGCAGGCGAGCCCGATGCCGCATCCCAGTTCAAGGATGCGCTTTCCATCCACGGTGAAGCGATGCATGGCCTGGGCGAGAAGTCGCTCCGACGGCCAAAGCTGACCGAATAGCCCCCATTGGGTAGGCGAAAGGCCCAAGCGTGCACGATGGCCTTTGGCGTCGGAAAACTGGTGCTTATCGCTCAGTATCCGCAAACGATACGTATGGCCACCAATCGAAAGCTGCTCGTTGCGGGTTGCGTAGACTTGCATTGGTGCTCCCGGGGAGACCCTGCCAAAACGGCGAAGTGAGGGGAGCGAGGCATGTAGCTCTAATGACTGCACTTGACGCACGGGGCGAGGATGTCCTTGCTCAACCAGAGTACACCCCACGTAATGCTGTGAATCACCATACGCCGACACGCGGCTTGTCGCTGGCCTCGAAGGGGTAAGCGATCGCATTACCCAGCGTTCAAGCCGCGCGAGACGCTAGCGCACCCTACGTCCAATCGGTGATGACGAGCGGTTGGGCGCCGTACCGGAATGGCTCGCATCGCGCGCGAAGCGATCGGTTTTTCGGTAGTTCTGTTCCGTCTCGGCGGAATCTCGCTTCTTCACAGAGCCGCGGTAAACGTCGTGGATGTCCGATAGCGAAATCGGCTTCGTGGATGACGCCATGGAAAATTCCTTGGTAATCGGGAGTGCGAAGTCCACGTCGATCTCTTTGGATTCGATCGATCGATATGGAAAAGAGGGTCTATCAATCAATGAAGGCTGTGATACCAAAGCATTTCCATGCCGAGGCGCGTAGCACACACCCTCGTTCGATCCACGGTCACCAACCCCGCCTCGCAGAGACGGCGTAGATCGGCAATGCGCTCAATCGTGCATAGTGACAATGGACAGCGCTTCACGACCTCACCCAACAGAGCCCATTGCTTACAACTCAAACCTCGGGTTTGAAGGGTACTCATGGGCTCTTGGTCGCGAGCCTCCGTGCGCGCCTCACGAGATTGGCCACTAAGAAGTGGGCCTAGCTCCTCCACCATACGCGCTTGTCGCGCTGCAAATGTTAGTTTCTTCGTGTGAGGCGAAACGGGAGTGCCTTGCTGGCCAGGAGTGCTTTGGGTCTGTTGCTCGTCTTCACATGCCTCCTTCGGCAAAGGAGTAACGTCAACTCACGACCCGTCCGCGGAGTATGCGGCCATGTATGACCTTCTCGGCGTCACCAGCAATGGGTTCAACTACACCGCGCAGTACGACACGGCGGCGTTGGACAGCATCATATGGGCGGCGACCTTTCGAAAAGACGGGATCTATCGAGGAATGCGGCACGGACGTGTTTTCGACGTGTCGAGGCTGTCGACGCCCGATGTCAAACTCGCCGTTATGGGCGACATCGAGGAAATATGGGTCAACGAGCACTGATAGCCCGTTAGCGCGTTGCTTGGCATAGGCCGTGGGCCAGTTATCACGTCGCGCATCTAATCCATCGATGGTACGGAGCGGCCATCGCCTCGCCGTGAGCATGCCGTCCACCGACAACCTAATGCCCATGTGAAGGCATTGGATAGCGTGCCATAGTGCTCTTGTCGCAGTGGCTCGTAACGCCATCGAATCGCATAGAGGTCTGAGCGAAACGCGTATGACGATCGAGTGCGTCATGTCCTGTTCTTGAGATGACAACGGTGCATCATTCTCGCTGGTCAATTCCATCGAAAAGAGACACCTCTCGCTGATGGCGCGCCACCGCGTTGAACGCGGTAGGTGACCAACAGCCCCAGGGCGCGCCGCATGGGCTATCACGCATGACGGTGCACGTTGTGGATAGCAAGGCCTTCACGGCCCTGTTCCTGCTGTTGACGTAGAGTGAATCAGTTCAAGCAACGGGGGACTAGCGAATGCCTATTGGTGCCGGTTTACTGCAGGACGACGTCAACTACCTGTTCTCACTTAGCTACGGCGAGCTACTGAACATGCCGTTGGCGAGTGCTGATCGACTGATGGCGGAGCATTTGATCGAGGCTGTTGGAACGCTCGATGGCGCCGCAGTGACTGGCCGGGAACTCTACAACGTAGGCATTACTCGCAGGGGGCGCCTTATGGTGACTTCCGTTCTCCGCGGGCATAACAGCCGGTTCTACGCGCCGCCTCTGTAGTCGCCATGAGCGACGTGGTTCGCCCTACATGACGTTGGCCCACGCCCATTGGCTAGTCATCCGATCCATCTCTCGACGTTCCATGCTGTCGTCAGCAACACACCATGTCCAAGCCCCAACACCGCGCGCGTGAACAGATCCAGCTCAATCGCTTGCTGGTGCAGCTTCCGCACCTGCAACAAGAGTTCCCCGATCCGGCGGACTTCTGGTCGGCCTTCGCGGGGTTGGCTGACTTGATCGTCGATGCTGCTGGACCTGACGATTACGACTGGATCGCCTGCCAGATCAACGCCATGCTCGAGGCCCGTGGGTTGCTGGTCCACTAAGCTTTCGACGGAATCGCCATAGGGCGTGGTCGTGAGATCGTTTGCTGATTGTGCTGAACGAACGAGAGCGTCACTGGCTTGATGGACTTGGAGCCCGCATGACACCAACCCATTGAGGGGCTGGTATCAGTGACCCCATCGATGAATGACGGCGGTAGCCGGTGCTCTCGACAGGCTTCGATGGGGCGACTTGTATGACCCAATGCTCGGGCTCATGGAAATAAAATATGAATATGGCCATCCAAAAAGGCGCTTGCCATAGAGCACCTGCGTCCTGATCAAGCCCCATCGCCGCGACGTGGCCATGTGCGCAGGATTGCCCGCTGACCACCGATCTCGAGGCACGCCCCAAGCGGATACCTAGATTGCCGGATACGGCATGCAGTGGCGCGTGCAAATCCAATCGATCATCCCGCACACCCAATCCTCGTCCTCGTGGCTGGATTGCGCGAGAACATCGGAAAAGATGCCGTCAGTGGATTCAAAGAACTCCTCGTCCCGCGGGTACTTGGTATGTAACAGGGACACCGATGCATCCACCCGGCTTAGTAAGCCGCGTAAATCCTGACGTGACTTAGACATGGCTTGGCTCCTGCCGTGAAGGCGGAGGTGATACGAGAGGCGGCTGCTGGGTCGCAATGGAGGCAGCAGAAAGTTACATTCCGCGTGACTGACGATCACTTTGCGCGTACCGCTGTTAGCTCCATGTCATGAATTGCTGTGCTCAGTGACGTAATGTCCGCTTTCGACCCAAAGCGGACAGATTTCAAAAGGGGGAAACATGGCCGAAAAGGATGACAGCTGGCTCACCGATCAGACGGATCACCTAGTCGGCGTCACCCTTACATGTCGCGAATGGGCTCCCGCCTCCGTCCGTGACGATCATGACCATTGCGCACTCTGTTGGGCCAAGTTTGCGAAGCTTGGCCTGCCAGGCGAATTGCATGTGAGGTGGCGTACATCGGATGGGTGGTACTGGGTCTGCCAGCAGTGTGTCGACGACTTCAAGGTTCGCTTTCAATGGGTTTTGAACGACGACCCAAACGTTGAGATTGATTGAAGCGTCCGCTATCGACCCAGAGCGGACCTTATTCGTATGGGAATTCAGGGAGTCTGATAGTGCCCAACTTGCCTCATTCCATCGAGCTGCACGATTCGATGATCAGTGGTATGGAGACACGTGGCGACTCGCTTTTGATCACCTTTAGTCACGCTTACGTGCATCTGGACGGGAAAGGTTGGAGCCAAGCGGTCGAGATTCAGATCGACGAGGCGCGTCTCGGCGGAGACTCGGTTTCGTTACCTGCAAAGGTCGCGGACGGCCGCCTCGTTACAGACGAAGGTCCCTATGACAATCTGCTTATGCTTCCATTGTCGACAAAGGGAGCGATCCAACTGGAGATCGAGCTCTTTTCCGGGGAAGTTGTTCGCATCACTGGGCGAGGGCTCGTGGTTCGTCCCATAGGGGCTGCCACTTTCCTCGAAGAGGTGGCTGGAAGGCTGTAATTAACCTGTCTGCTTTCGACCCAAAGCGGACCTTTTTGGCTAAGGATTGTGTGGAGTCGCGAGAAGGCCAGGTGGCACCAATGAGTGATGCGGAAGATTCGACGTTGCTAAGAACCGGCAGAACGCACTGGTGCGCCTTTGCGCCGGCATGGATTTTTCCGGTCATATTCCTGTTCGGCGGGCTAGCCTCTGACCACATGGGCCATCCGAACCTCTTTTTCTTTGCCGTGCTTCCGCTCTTCTTCTGGAGTTTTAGTCGCGCCAGTAGTCCGTGGAGAAAGGGTGAGGTTCGTTACTGGCATGGAATATTTTGGTGCGTGGCTGTTCCATTCATCGTTTGGGTTGTCGCTGTACTTGCGCACCTAGCCGTGACAGGCCGTTGAGATCTGAGCAGGCTGGAACTAGCTCGCAAAAGGTCCGATTTCGACCCGTAGCAGACGTTGCGGGGCGGTAACGCACAAGGAGGTTTAGGTGACAGATCAGACGGGGCGCCCCCAGGAAGGTTATGACCTTGCACACGCCAATTCCCGATGGAAGGTCTATGCCTATCACTATCTGGTAGCCAGCTTGGTGCTGGCGGTGATTGCACATCTAACGGTCGAGTTGGTGCCAGGTATTCGCAATTGGGCGGGCGATCCCATTTTCGAAGCGGGCAACGTGAGCGCCACAGGTCGAGTTCGCACTCTGATCTATCTGGTCTTGGCATACGGGTCAGTGGTGCCGATCTACCTCGTCAGGTTTGACCGGCTTCTTAGTCCGTCACCTCGGCCAAGGAAAGGATTGCCAGACAGGATCTTCTTGACGCTATTTGGCTCGATCTTTCTCGCGGCGCTGGCCGCATTTCCATTTGCCTTTGTGCTGATGGCGAACGTTACGCAAGGGCGCGCTGGACTGTTTGTAGCGAGCTTTACTGGGTCCTTCTTCGGCCTGATCATCAGCGGTGCCTTCATTCTGTACAGCGTGACTTTTGCCCTCTGGCTGCTACTTCGTGGCATTCCGCGGCTTTGGATCGGCTAGTTTTGAGCTATGAGTTTGAGGGTGGGTCCGTCTTACACAGGTCCGATTTCGACCCAATGCGGACGTTCAAGGAGTGAAAGTCATGAGCGCATGGAGACGGAAAGCTGTCGAGTATCTCCCCGAGCATCGGGAGATCATTGATCGCGCCAGGACACCGATGGCCATGTGGATTGAACTGCATCTTCGCTTCGAGGATGCCGTCGCAGAAGGCGAACAGAACATGGTCAAGCGCTTTCTGCGATATGCGGAATGGTGCATGTCAGAGGAAGCAGGTCGCCTTCCAAGCGAAACCTCGACTGCGGCCGCCTGCGCCTTCTATGAGCACCTGCCGCAGCGTCGCGAATACTGGTCGTTCTTTCGCTCCTGGTTCTCACATAAGCAGTTTACCGACCTCATTCCAGTCTTCGGCTACCACCTGAGCCCCGCGGATGTCGCAGATTTGAAGAAATTCTTCGCAAGCGGCAAGTAAGATTTGTAAGGTCCGCTTTCGACCCAAAGCGGACCTTACGAACGTGTGCACCTAAGCCATTTGGGGAAATGGATGAGCTCGACACCAAGATATGTTTTCAAGTTCAAGGGCAAATGGCCGGCGCTCATCGCTGTAGGCCTGCTATTAGGTCTTTTTACGGGGCTTGCCGTTCTGATTTGGCACCAAGAACATGCTGTCTCGGGGGTCATGTTCTGCCTGGGGTTCTCCATTTTTCTGGCCCTGCTTGGGTCCATCTTTCTCCGCGGGCGGCTGGACATCGTCATCGACGAGCAGGTGATTGCGAGGGAGATGTGGGGGTGGCGAGTTCAGTCCATCCCATGGAAGGACGTCGTTTGCATAGTCGTCTTCCCGGTGCGGGCTGCTGGCGCGAGCGCTAATGTCACGGCCTATAGCATCAGGGCCTCACGCGAGGAGAACGGGCGCGTTCGTACAAGCAAAACATTTTTCAACGATCAGGCAAACGACCTGTCTGATCTTCTTGCAGCGCTGAACGTTTTCCTGGCTCGGTATCAGGTCAAGGTTGAGCATGTTTCAAATGGTACGAAGGTGGTCAGCCATTCGCTCTAGCTGACTGGCGAATGTCCGCTTCCGACCCATAGCAGACCTACATTCGTTTGGCACATAGAAACAACAATGACACCAGAACAGGAACTTGCGCGACGAAGGAAGCTAGTGTCCGCCGCCAAGGCATTGCTTAGCTTGCAGGTAGGAATCGCTGTTGGTGCGATGCGAGTGGAAGGTGTCCTACGCTGGCTAGGAAGGCCGTACGAGGAATCACACAGCATTTTCTCGAAGTTTATCGACAGCATTCCCCGCAGCATTCCTCTGGGCGGTGCGCGATTGCGTTGGAATCCGGAGCGAATGCTGGAGCTGGACGAGGTTTTGGCCCCAATTGAGGCGAAGTATCGCCGGATGCTGATGGAGGAATGCATACGCATCATCGATATCTACGAGACCGACGCCTTGGGAAATGACTCAGCTTGACGTCCGCTTTCGACCCATAGCGGACCTAAACTTTTACGTAAGACGGCGGCACTTGGGGGTTGGTATGAAGTTCAGGGCAAGCAGGGTGCTAGCCATCTGCCTTGGCCTACTGGTCGTTTCGCTCGCCGGAATAGCGGCGGTGTTTTCAGGCCTGACCTACTTCCGGTGGGTGGTATACGCATGCCTGCCAACGGGAGCCGTGACCGTCATGTTCTTCTCCATCCTCGCAATGACTGGTGGGATAGAGAACGACTTGCGGCGCTAAATGAGCTTTGCACAATGTCCGCTTTCGACCCATAGCGGACAGTTTTTAATAGGGGCGCTACGCCTGTGCCAATGAAGGGCTTTGCATGAAAGCAGCTAGCTACTCACTTCTCTTCTCGCTGGCCGCACTCACGTCAACGCCCTGTCTGGCGGATGTGGATGGCTGCTCGGATATGGCAAAGGCTGCTTCTGATGCGGCACTGCCGGCCATAAAGCAGGCGTTCGCCAAGGCAGGCCGCGTACCAATAGATCGCGTCGAGTTTTCAGGGGGAAGAGATTGCGGCGACAGTATCTATTTCGGTGTTGAAGCCAAGCCGGAGTACAGAAACTTTGGATCGCACTGGATTGTCTCGATGGACAAAAAGACCGGCAAGATCGACATTCAGGACGGCATCTAACTAAGCGGGTTAGGTCCGCTTTCGACCCAAAGCGGACCTGCCGCGTGTCAATCCAAGGAGTGGGCAATGACAGAATTCATCGCGGAGAGGGTTGTAGATGCCAGGGATGCGAACGGCGCGCCCGTGGAGATCCGCTTTGGAGTTGAGGCACCCAGGGAGATTGACGATGCCTCCTGGGGGTGTCGCCTACTGATGGAGGGCGTTGGTAGCCGAATCGATCACCGCGTGGTTGGGTGCGACGCTTGGCAGGCGCTGACTCTCGCCATTCGGCTTGTAGAGCAAATGCTCACCTACTTCGTAGAAGACGGTGGCTGCCTCTATTGGGGCGGGACCGACGATCCTATGGCCATATCGGACGTAGTCCCGCGCGCTTCAAAGGCAAAGTAAAGTCCGGAGAACGCAATCAATGGATCCAGGTTCTATGCCCGCTTTCGACCCAAAGCGGGCCTTCTTTAGGTGATGATGGCCTGGGGTTCTGGTTCGTCGCGATAGCTTTCCGTGCCGAGCGCGGCGCAACCACCGTGGTCCACCACCAGATGAGTTCTGGCAGTACTTCAGGGGAGGGGCTTGCCATGGCGTTCTACTTGTTGCTTGGTGCAATAGCATCGACGTTTGTATGTGTGTCTATTTTCTTTACTTGGTTTCTGCTTGGCGGAAAGCGCTTCGCTGAGAAGGGAACCATGGAGTACGAGAATCTGACGCTTGGCAACCCGCTCAATGCGTTCTTCATTGACCGGTTGTTGACACAGCAGGGCCTCCGGTTGCGGCGTCTACTGCTCATATCGATCGGAGGGATCTGGGGCCTTTCAGTCGTAGCGTCCATAGTCATTACGAATATGGGCAATTGAAAGGTCCGCTTCCGACCCAAAGCGGACATGTTCATGCCACCGAAGGCGCCGCATTGAGGAGCATCCTTTGCTGGTCGTCTAGGCTATCGGAACTTTTCTGACCCTCGCCAGAGTTCGACGTGTCGAATACCGGAGGAACAGGCATGAGCGATGGACAGCGCAATAATTTTGATGCATTGAGGTTGATCGGCGCCTTCCTCGTTTTGGTCAGCCATCAATTCGCTCTGTCCGGACGCTGGGAGCCGAAGTTCGTCGAGGACCACTCGTTTGGCAACCTTGGCGTGCTCATCTTCTTTTCGATCAGCGGCTTCCTGGTTACATCCAGCTGGTCGAACGACCCCCATATCCTTCGCTTTGTCGCTCGCCGTGCTCTGCGGCTGGCGCCAGCCCTTTGCGTATCAATCCCGCTGACACTGACGGTGATTCTGGCGCTTGGACTGAGCGGATTCCCGGAAAACCCCAGGCACCTCATCAACGGATCTCTTTGGACTATCCCATATGAGGTCTACTGCTATGCACTGCTGCTCGTTGCCGGCGTCGCCATACTACGACCATCCATTGCGTTGGCTGTAGGGATCTTCGGCTATTTCGTGATCTCAGGGGCGCAACGCGGAAACACTGTCTTGCCGAACTTTGGGCTGTTCTTCGCCGCGGGAAGCCTGCTGCAAGCCTATCCGTACCTCCGCAAGCCCCTGCCGACCTTGTTGTTCTTGGTGATGGGCTATGCGCTCGTGCTTATGAATCAAACAAAACTTGGCCTCGCATTCGTCGTCCCACCACTGACCATCGCGATTGGCCAGCACTCATGGCCTGGCCTGCGAGACGTATCGACATTCGGCGACCTCTCCTATGGCATCTACATCTATGCATGGCCCGTGCAGCAAATAGGGGTAGCACTATTGGGGCGGCAAACGCCTTACCTTGCATTACTCTTTATTACCATTCTCGTGACACTCGTCCTTGCAGCAGCTTCCTGGTACCTCGTGGAAAGACCGGCACTACGCTTCAAGCCTCGCCGGAGACGCCCAAGCGTCGCCGTGGGCAGCGCAAACGTGGTTCCGGAACACCCATAATCTTCCTGGCTTATGCCTACCCAGCGCGATAGTTTGATGAAGACGGAATGTCCGCTTTCGACCCGAAGCGGACAAAGCGAGACCTATAAGAGTGGCGCGGCAGAGGGACAAAGGCACGACGAGCGAAAGCCGGCCTGGATAGCATTTCCGACCATTCCATGGGGAAGCATTGGGTGACGGATGAACGCGTATGCACCGCCGAGCTCAGCGTCTTCGATGCGCAAAGCAAGTTCGCGATGCAGCAACGCCTCAACCGACACGCCATAGCTGCACGGGGACCAGGGTCTCGACCAAGTTACATTTTATTAATATACTATGGAGTATAGTTATTGCATGTCGTGAGACATCAGTCCCATCGCTTAGTCGGGCCTCCCCTCCCTCCTAAAGCAGTGAAAGAGATGGATGACGAAAGGCCCGCAGGCTCCCCCCTCGCGGGCCTTTTTCTTGCCAATCTCCCAGCGCAGCAGGCTCGAATGCCGATCTCATCTGGGTCGGTCTGCGAAAGCTGAAGGGTAAAAACCGAACCCTGCTGACCTGATCTAGGTTCGCTGACGGGAACTTAGGTGCTGCTGACAGCATTTGATTCCCCCGACACTAGCGCCACGAGCCCGGCTATTCGCTGTCCATTGCACCAGGCCAGCGCATTGTCCATGATGGTGCAATGAACGATACGGCAGCGCGGGGATGGGCGGAGCCGTTGGCGACCGGGGTGGCGCTGGCGGATGCACAGCTGCGCCTGAAGTGGGTGAACCCCGCGCTGGCCGAGTTGCTGGATATCGGGCCGCGCAGTGCCGTGGGGCAATCGCTGGCCGTGCTGCTGCACCGGCCCGAGTGGATGGCGCAGGCGCAGCGTGCGCTGCAGGAATCGTCGCCACACCAACTGCGTGGCATCAACGTGCCTTCCTCCCGTGGAGAGATGGCGCGGGTCGACGTTTCCATGCAACGCCTCGCCAGTGGCGAACTCTTGCTTGAAGTGCATGCGCTGGCCCCACCGGCCCCGTCGGATACGCCGCTGTCGGCCACGCTGCGCGGCTTTGCCCATGAAGTGAAGAACCCGCTCGCCGGCCTGCGCGGTGCAGCGCAGTTGCTGCAACGACGCGTGGAGGACGAACAACTGCGCGGTCTTGCCGGGCTGGTGATCGCCGAGGCCGATCGCTTGGCTGCGCTCGCCAATCGGCTACTTCATCACGGCGGTGCCGCTCGGTTGGATGACGTGAACATCCACGAGCAGTTCGAACGCCTGGGCGAGTTGTTGCAGGCCGAGCCGACGCCGCCGACGTTGCGCCACGATTACGATCCCAGCTTGCCCGATGTGTACGGCGATGCGGATCGCCTGCTGCAACTGCTGCTCAACCTTGCGCGCAACGCCATTGAAGCGGGCGCGACGACGCTCACGTTCCGCACGCGCGCCGAACCGGGTGTGCGACTCGGCGAACGCATGGCGCGCATGGCCTTGCGCGTCGACGTGATCGATGACGGTCCGGGCGTCCCCGAATCCCTGCGCGACACCTTGTTCGAACCGCTGGTATCCGGCCGCGCCGATGGCAGCGGTCTGGGGCTGGCGTTGGCGCGCGAAATCGCACGCGAACACGGCGGTGAGCTGCGTCACGTCGGTCGCCCCGGCGAAACCACCTTCTCCCTCTATCTGCCGATGGGGCATGCGCATGACTGAACATCGAGCCGATATCTGGATTGCCGATGATGATCGCGGTGTCCGCTTCGTGCTGGCGGAAGCACTGCGCGACGCCGGCCTTGAAGTACGCGAGTTCGGTGACGCCGAGGCGGTGCGCGCCGCGTTGCGCATGGCCTCTCCGGCGCTGTTGCTCACCGATGTGCGCATGCCGGGCGAGGACGGCCTCACGCTGGTCAACGAGTTCAAGGCGAAGGCGCTTGAGCCGGTCATCGTGATGAGCGCGTTCACCGATGTCGCTACCACGGCGGCGGCGTATCGCGCGGGTGCGGTGGATTACCTCGCCAAGCCGTTCGATCTGGACCAGGCCGTCGCCGCCGTGCAGCGCGCCCTGGCGGACGTGCCCACGGCCGCCGTCGCACCCGTGGTGGCCGTCGCGCCGACGCATGCGCTGCTTGGCGAAAGCCCGGCGATGCGCGAAGTGTTCCGCCTGATCGGCCGCGTGGCGGCGAGCGACCTCAACGTGCTCGTCACCGGTGAAACCGGGACCGGCAAGGAGTTGGTGGCGCGCGCACTGCACGAGGAAAGCGCGCGGCGCGACCGACCCTTTGTGGCGCTGAATACGGCCGCTATTCCCAGCGAATTGCTGGAGAGCGAACTGTTCGGCCATGAGGCCGGCGCGTTCACGGGTGCCACGCGTCGTCACGCCGGTCGCTTTGAGCAGGCCGAAGGCGGCACGCTGTTTCTCGACGAGATCGGTGACATGCCGCTGGCGTTGCAGACGCGCCTGTTGCGCGTACTGGCGGGCGGAGAGTTCTATCGTGTGGGTGGGCGTGAATTGATTCGCGGCAACGTGCGCATCATCGCCGCCACGCATCAGGACCTGGATGCGCGGGTCGCCACGGGCCAGTTTCGCGCCGACCTCAAGCATCGTCTGGACGTGGTGCGCATCGAGCTGCCGCCGTTGCGTCAACGTCGCGGTGACATTCCCATGCTCGCCCAGCATTTCCTGGGCAGCGCCGCGCAGGAACTTCGCCTGCCACCCAAGCGCTTCTCGCGGGCCGCGCTGAAGGCGATTGCGCAACGGGATTTCCCAGGCAACGTGCGCGAACTGGAAAACCTCTGCCGTCGCCTCGCCGTGATCGCGCCGGGTAACGAGATTCTCCCGTCGGACCTCGGTGCCTCCGGTGCTGCGAGTACAGCGGGCGGCTGGACCGAAGCGTTGCGCGAATGGGTGACGCAGGCGCTGGCGGATGGCGAGGTGGATATCCATACCCGCGCCCGCGAAGCACTGGACCAGACCTTGTTGCAGGTGGCGCTCGAAGCGCACGAAGGCCATCGCCAGCACGCCGCGGCTGCGCTGGGCGTGGGCCGCAACACACTCACCCGCAAGCTGGGCTCATCGCGCACGCGCCGGCCTGCCAAGCCATGAGGAATACCCGATGAGCATCGCCATTCGTACCGCCACGCGCGCCGATATCGCGCACATTGCACGATGGAACCTGGCAATGGCGTGGGAAACCGAACACAAGGTGCTGGACCCAGCCGTGCTGGAGCGCGGCGTCACTGCGGTATTCGATGAGCCGCGACGCGGCTTCTATCTCGTCGCGGACCGTGCGGGCGAGCCGGTGGGATGCCTACTGGTGACGTATGAATGGAGCGACTGGCGGGCCGGCGATTTCTGGTGGATCCAGAGCGTGTACGTGGACGAATCCGCGCGCCGCGAAGGGGTGTTCCGTCGGCTCTATGACGATGCGCAGCAGCGCGCGAAGCAGGCGGGTGCGGTGGGCCTTCGCCTGTACGTGGAAACAGAGAACGAACGCGCGCAGCGCACCTATGCCGGTCTTGGCATGGAGCGCTGTCACTACTTCATGTACGAAGCGGAGTTCTGAGGCGCTTTCCGCGTCCGCGGTATGCCTCAGGCCACCAGCAACTGCTGGCTGAACTCTTCCGGCGGAATCGCCGTGCCGAACAGGAAACCCTGCAGCAACGAACACCCCGCGCGGCGCAGATGCTCTGCCTGTGCGGCGGTTTCCACGCCTTCGGCCACCACGTTCATTTCCAATCCGCGCGCCATCGTGATGATGGCGTCGGTGATGGCGGCGTTGTCCGCATCGCTGGCGATGTCGCGCACGAAGGTGCGGTCGATCTTCAGCGCATCGATGGGGAAATACTTCAGGTAGGAAAGGCTGCAATAGCCGGTGCCGAAGTCGTCCAGCGCCAGGCTCACGCCCAGATCCTTGATGCCCTGCATGAGCGCGCGACTCTGGTCGCCGGCCGACATCACCATGCGTTCGGTCAGTTCCAGTTCGATCAGCGACGGCGGAAGCTGCGCTTCATCCAGCGCGCTCTTCAAGGTGGCGTGAAAACCCGGATGCTGGAACTGCGGCGCGGCCACGTTCACTGCGACCACGATGGGTTTGCCGGCGCGATACCACTCGCCGGCCTGGCGGCAGGCTTCGCGGATCACCCATTCGCCGATGGGTACGATCAGTCCGCTTTCCTCCGCCACCGGAATGAACTGGTCGGGCATGTACACGTCACGACCCTCGTCCTGCCACCGCAACAAGGCTTCCGCGCCGACGATGGATCCCGTGCGCGCATCGACCTTGGGCTGGTAATGCAGGCGCAGGTCACCGCGCTTGAGCGCGCGGCGCAGGTCCTGCTCGATGCGCAGGCGCGCGGCCGGCAGTTCGCTCATCTGCGAGGTGAAGAAGCGGTAGTCGTTGCGCCCCTTCATCTTCACTTCGTACATGGCGATGTCGGCGTTGCGCAGCATCGCGTCGGCGTCGTGCGCGTCGTCGGGATAGACGCTGATGCCCACGCTGAACGTGATGTTGAACTCGCCCATCTTGCTGGCGGGGGAGGCCTGCCACAGGCGCATCAGCTTCTCGCACAACTGGCTGGCACCGTTGCGGCCATCGATGTGCGAGAGCAGCACCACGAACTCGTCGCTGCCGATGCGACTGACGGTGTCTTCGTTGCGCAGGTGGTGACGAAGATGTGCGGAGAACGCACGCAGCAATTCGTCGCCGGCAGAATGGCCCAGCGCGTCGTTGATCTGCTTGAAGTGATCGATATCGATATGCAGCAGCGCCGCCTCGTCGTGGCGCCGCACGGCGGCCGCCAGCACCTGTTCCAGGCGCGACTGCAGCAGGCTCCGGTTGGGCAGGCCGGTGAGTGTGTCGTGCTGCGCCAGGTGCGCCATCTTCAGCGCCAGCGCGCGTGTTTCGCTCACGTCGTGGAATACGAGCACGCCGCCGATGACGCTGCCGGCGTGATCGTGGATGGACGCCGCCGAATCTTCGATTGGCGTCTCGAATCCATTGCGGTGGAGCAATACCGCGTTGCCCTTCAGCTCCACGATGGCATCGCGCGTGATCGCATCCAGCAGCGGGCTGTGCAGCGGTTCGCGGGTGCGGCTGTCGATCAGGCGGAATACTTCGCTCATCGGCTGGCCCACCGCTTCGGCCTGGCTCCAGCCGGTCATCGCCTCGGCGATGGGGTTGAGCGAGGTCACCCGGTGCTGCAGGTCGGTGGTGATGACCGCGTCGCCGATGGAGCGCAGCGTCACCTCGGCCAGTTCGCGCTCGCGGAACAGCGCTTCCTCGTAGGCCTTGCGTTGGCTGGTGGAATCCTTCCGCGGCG
>Ga0209760_100183_pt1 | contig 33041 bp, 32 predicted proteins | sample AraplaCL_Cvi_mLB_FD_184267 | JGI IMG/M metagenome (GOLD analysis project Ga0209760, IMG submission 184267) | Arabidopsis root microbial communities from the University of North Carolina, USA - plate scrape CL_Cvi_mLB (SPAdes) (version 2) | ecosystem: Host-associated > Plants > Roots > Endosphere ... | reverse complement strand
TCGGCCAGCTCGGTTTCGGTCTGCTTCACCAGGCGCTCCAGCAGCGCCTGGTCGCTGGCGGACGGGGTAGCCGCCTCGGCGTCCATATGCAGCGCCTCCACCAGCGACTGCTTGCCCATGCGTCCGCCACCAGCCAGGAAGCCGCACAGCGAGCCGTGCAGGCCGCTGGCGTCTTCCGCCAGTTGCAGGCGGGCGGCAGCGGCGTCCAATTCGTCGTAGCCGATCAGCTCATTGGCGGTCATGAAGGGGCTCCTTTCAGGTCAGTGGACCAGTTTAATGCACCGGTTCCCGGAACGTTGACCAGCGTGCTGTTTTCGGCAGGCCTCCTGTTATAGTTCTGGCCTATGAGCGCGCCCGATTCCCTCAAGCCAGACCCCGTCAAGCAAGAGCTTGCAGCCCTCGGCGACCAGGTCGACCGGTTGCTTGATGCCGTGCGCCGTCTCACCGAGGAAAACCGCAGCCTGCGCCACAGCCAGGAACAATTGGCGAGCGAACGGGCCGGGCTCATGGCACGTAACGAACAGGCGCGCAGCCGCGTCGAAGCAATGATCCAGCGACTGAAGGCGCTCGAGAACAATGGCTGAGAGCACTGTGGGTACTACCGCCAACGAACCGGTCGCGGTCGCCCTGCGGCTGGTGGATCGCGAGTTCCTGATCGCCTGCGCACCGGAAGAGCGCGACGGCCTGCTGGAGTCGGCTGCCTTCCTCGACCGCAAGATGCGCGAATTGCGTGCCAACGCGAAGGCGCCGGGCTTCGACCGCCTGGCCGTGCTGGCCGCCATCAGCGTGACGCACGAGTTCCTTGCCCTGCGCAAGCAGCACACCGGCTCTGATCAGAGCGTGACTGACGGTATCGCCGCATTGCGACGCAAGCTTGAAGCGGCACTGGACGCCCACATAAAATAGTCCACGGCGTTATCTGCGGTGTGCGCCAGCACACTCTTACATTTGCCTTGTTCCTAAATACGGCCCCGGGTCGGCTTTTCATCGGTTGTTGTGCATGTCCGCCGCGTGCGGAAAGCCTTGAGACCATGTCGCCCTCCCACCTGATCCATCGTGGATCAAGGTCGTTTGGTGGGCAGCGGCATCGCGGTTAACGCCACCTATTCCCCACTTGCGGCGCCTACGGGCGCCGCAAGTCCAAGGGCCGCTCGCACAAGCAGGAGACGCGAACGTGGACGTCAACGCCCAGCGGCGCGATTTACGCCGGCAACTGGCCGACCAGCGCCGCGCCCTGACCCCGGCCCAGCGCATTGCCGCCGCACAGGGCCTGCGCCGCAGCCTGGAGCAGCTCCCCGAGTACCTCACCGACGCCCGCGTGGCCGGCTACTGGGCCTGCGACGGCGAGCTGCCGCTGAACCTGGTCATTCCGCCGCTGGCCACCCGCGGCCAGCAGTTCTTGCTGCCGGTGATCGGCCCGAAGCATCAGCTGCGCTTCGCGCCCTGGCAGTCGGGCGAGGACGTACAACCTAACCGCTACGGCATTCCGGAACCCAGCGAGCCCCGCGAGTTGCTGGAGCCCTTCCAGATCGACCTTGTTCTGGTGCCAGTCACTGGCTTCGACCGGCGCGGCAACCGGCTGGGCACGGGCGGCGGCTACTATGACCGCGCGTTCGCCTTCCTCAACGAGCAGGTACGCCCCACTGAGCCGCTGCTGGTTGGCATCGCCTATGCGTTCCAGGAATTGCCCGAGATCGGCGACCAGCCTTGGGATGTACCGCTCGATTTCATCGCCACCGATCAGGAACTGATCGACTGCCACGCCAACGGCGAGGACGGAGAAGCCCACGCATGAGCAAAAATACGCAGCACTGGCTGATGAAGTCCGAGCCGGACGCCTTCTCCATCGACGACCTGAAGAAGAAAGGCCAGGAAGCCTGGGACGGCGTACGCAACTACCAGGCGCGCAACTTCATGCGCGACGGCATGCGCGTAGGCGACAAGGTTTTCTTCTACCACTCCAACTGCGACGAGCCCGGCATTGTCGGCGTCGCCGAAGTCGCCACCGACGCCTACCCCGACCCCAGCCAGTTCGATCCCAAGAGCAAGTACTTCGATGCTGCCAGCTCGCGCGACAATCCGCGCTGGATGCTGGTCGACGTGAAGTTCGTGAAGAAGCTCAAGCGCACCATCACGCTCAAGGAACTGCAGGCCGAAACCGCGCTCGCCGACATGGCGCTGGTGCGCAAGGGCAACCGACTCTCCGTCATGCCGGTGGGTGCCGAGGAATGGCGCTACATCCTGGCGATGGAATAACGCTTTCATCCCTTATTGGAACAACATCCATGAGCGCCAACGAAAAACGCCAGGCTGGTGAAGCCGCCATCCGCTACGTCGAGGACGGCGCCATCGTCGGCGTCGGCACCGGCTCCACCGTCGCCTTCTTCATCGACGCACTCGCCGACCTGAAGGATCGCATCCAGGGTGCCGTGTCGAGCTCCGAACAGTCCACCGCGCACCTCAAGCGCGCGGGCATTCCCGTGCTTGATCTCAACGCTACCGGTCGCCTCACGCTCTACGTCGACGGCGCCGATGAATGCGATCCGCACAAGCGCCTCATCAAGGGCGGCGGCGCCGCACTCACGCGCGAGAAGATCATCGCCGAAGCGAGCGACAAGTTCGTCTGCATCATCGACTCGGGCAAGCAGGTGCCACTGCTGGGCAAGTTCCCGCTGCCCATCGAAGTGATTCCGATGGCGCGCAGCCTGATCGGTCGCGAGATCGTCAAGCGCGGCGGCAACCCGGTGTGGCGCGACGGCGTGGTGACCGACAACGGCAACTGGGTGATCGATGTGCACGGCTGGCAGATCACCGACCCAGTGGCGCTGGAAAAGGACCTCAATCAGCTCCCCGGCATCGTTACCGTGGGCCTGTTTGCGCGCCGTCCGGCGGATGTGGTGCTGGTGGGTGATCGGGTGATGTGATCGCCTTTCCGGCGCCATTACCCTGAGCACACAGGAACGCCGCCCTCGAGGGCGGCGTTCTTGCTTTCAGTACACGCACGGCGCAAATCGCCCTGGCCTCGCTTATGCTCGACGCAGGACAAGGAGGCGATATGGAACAGGCACGCTTTGCCCGATGGTCTGTGTTATCCAGAGTCACCGTGCTTCTCACCGTCGGCCTGCTGCTGTCCCTGCTTCAGCCCAGCAGCGCGAGCGCGGTGGAACCCGTCCGCGCAGGCCAGGAATCTTCGTTGATTCGTGCGGTTTTTGCAGACGACCGACTCTGGCTCCTTTCCGATGCGGGCGAACTGTCCTCCATCGAACCCTCTGGAAACGAGCGCGTCATTCAGCATCTTCCCGAACCGGCGCTCGACTTGTGCGTATCCCACGGGCAGCCGCAAGTTGTCACCGGTGAAGCAGCAGCGGCATGGACCCTTCGAACGCGCAGCCCCGATGGAACATGGACGACGAGCGGCGACGTGCCGCATCGCGATGATCACCTTATCGCCATGAGATGTGCAGACAGCGGGACGACCACCCTGCTTACGCGCACGCGATTGATCGAGATGGCCGACCACGGCCGGACGCGTAGCGTGGACCTCCATGGGACGCTGCCTCCCGGCATCGTCAGCACGACGTATGACGACGAAAGTGCACTCTACGTCGCCATCAATGGCGGCGAATGGGGTGGCGGCCTGCAGCGCATCGATCGACTCACAGGCGACGTCACACCCATCGAACGCAAGGGTGCCGATATCTGCAGCGGTCCACTCAATGCTGGATGCGATCCAGTCAACGGCATCGCCGCCGAACCCTGGAATCCACGGTGCCTGGCTGTCGCCGTCGGGCTCATCCATATGATCGCGCATGGCCGGATCGTCCAGGTGTGCGGCACCGATATCCGCGAGCTCTACGCCAAACCCTATGTCGGTTCCTTCGGCGCGGCATTCTTCAGGAACACCCCCTCGAAAGAGACCGTACCTTTCTTTGGCCTCGTTGCCAGCGGCGGATCGCTATGGGCTGCCGGCGCGGACGGCCTCTATCGCATCGACGCCTCCGGCAAGACCACCATGCGTCCGCTACCTGCCTTCAAGACGATCGGCGGCATCGAAGTGAGTTTCGACGATCCGCTGATCATCCTGGTTATGACGAGTGCCAATCAAAGGCATGCGGTGAGTGGGCAGGTGCCGATGTTGGTGGTGCGGTGAGGGTTGTGGGTGAGTGTGCCCTTTGAATTCGCTCATGGTGAGTTTTTCAAGCGGTCCCAATCCGGAAAAGAAATAGCCCGCCATAAGGCGAGTTTCCGAAACGTGGAGGACTAGGATTGTTCGCCCCTTCCATGGGGCTCACCCCTCCGCGCTGCGCGCTACGGGGCCAGCGCGTTGCGCTGTCCAAATTTGCTCCAGGCAAATTTGTCGAACGAGGTCCGTCTCCCGACCCTCCCAATCAAAAAAACAAAAGGCCCGCCATAAGGCGGGCCTTTTGTTTTTTGGCTGGGAGACTAGGATTCGAACCTAGATAAACGGAGTCAGAGGCATCGATAGCCCTCTCCACCCGATCCCGATTCCCGATACGCGCCACCCAGAAATGGCTGCCTGATGCCATTTGAAGACCCCTATCGAGTCTCAACGGCCGGCAACGAATCGCCACAACACGTAACCAATCCGTAGCCCAGAAGCGTAGAGTGCCTTCCATCCACCGGAGAGACAGGGACGCTCATGGCCAGCCGGACCGCACTGCTCACTGACCAACTGCTTCGGTCTCTTAAAGTCGGCCCCGGTGGCGAGCGGGTGACCGTTTGCGATTCAAAGGTGGTGGGGCTCTGGGTGCGCAAAGGCCCCCGCTTCACCTCGTTCGTGGCCGTGGCCCGCATCCGCAAAGGCGATGGCCGTCCCCAGAAGCTCACCATCGGTCACTACCCGCAGGTCACCCTGACCAAGGCCCGCGAGCTGGCCCAAAAATGGTTGGTAGAAATGAAAGTGCTGGGCAACGACCCGGCCGAACAGATCCGCCAGAACGCCCAGGCCGCCATGGCCGCCAAGAAAGCCCGTCACCGGACTTTTGCAGTGGTCTGGGCTGAGTGGGCTGCGGAAACCGAGGGCCAGGTCAGCGAGCGGACCAACACGGACCGCAAACTGATCCAACGCTATCTGTCGAAGTCGCCCCTGTTTGCCACACCCTACGACCACATGACTGTTCGGGCCGTCGATGAAAGCCTCCGCCCCCTGATGACGGCAGCCCTGCCGCCCCAGGTGGATGCCAACGGCCAGCTGATGCCAACAGCCCCTTCTCCGACTTGGTTTCCCCTTCCTACCGTCAGTGCCTCGGTCGCTTTAAAGATGTATGGGTATGCCCGGGCCGCCTGGACTCACGTCGCCGCCCTCGATGATCGGGCGGGCGCCAATCCCTTTGCCTCCTGGCGCACGCGCAACAAGGCCCTGATCCCGGAAATGCCCAAACGCACGGGTCACCTGCGCACCGACCGCGCCGAGGGCCAAGTGTGGGTCTCCCACCTGATGAAGTTGCGCGAGGACGAAAACCCGACCGTTGCCTGCTCGGCGGATCTGCTGACCCTCATTCTTTTATGGGGTGGTCGGCGCCTGGAAACGCAGCGACTGCGGTGGGCCGATGTGGACCTGGACGAACAGCAGATCACTTTTCGCCGGGAACACACCAAGACCAAGCAGGCGCAGATCCTGCCCCTAACCACTTGGGCAGCCCAGATCCTGGCCGACCGCAAAGCAAAGAACGAGGCCCGGGACCTGCCTGTGGCTACCGACGATTGGGTTTTCGCCAGCCGGCGCCGGTCACGCGCTCAGGTCCGGGCTGAAAAGGAGGCCGTCGAGGCAGGCCGACCGATCGCCGAGTGGGTCCAGCGACCTACATATATTAAGAGCCTGACCAGCGTGCTCGCGTCGCTGGCGACCGAAACCGGAAAACGACTGACTCCCCACGACCTGCGCCGCACGGTGGCCACCGATCTGGCGCTGGATGTCGTGGTGATGCAGACCGCGGCGGCAGCCCTGAACCATGCGGCGCATGGCGACTATGCCCAGACTCGGGACTACGTCCAAAACAAAGTGAGGCTGCTGCGTCCCCGCTATGAACAGCATGAAGACCGGATCCGGAAGCTGGGAGGCCTGCCCCCGCTGCACGGTCCCGCACCTATGGGCCCCCTAAGCGAGTTGACCCCACAACAACGGTGGGCCGTCGAAACCGCTCACAAGATGTTGCGAGATGCTGGCCTAGAACCACTACCTACTTTCCCAGACACCGGCCATTGAGTGACCGTGTGGTTGATCCAACCATGCAAAGTGGCAGCTCATCCCCAAGGGTCTACAGAAAGACGTTCGCCTCTATTCGTCCGAACTGTCCGACTCTCCAAAAGAAAACCCCGCCAAGTTGGCGGGGTTTTCAGCGAGATTGATTTGTAAAATGGCCTGACTCAACCCAATTTCACATAGTGAATCCGACCTAAAGCTTTTGGAGTGACACCATTTTGCTTGGCCTGAGCTATCACTTGAACCATCTTCTTCATGCTGGCCTTCTGCAACTCGACCACTTGTGGACGCAGCTTTTTTGATGGTTTTTTATGCACGTTCGTAGCCATAAAACCCTCCTGTGTCCTTCTCTGGGCGAGCAATCTGCCGAAAGACGATTCCTGAATTTAACGCACCCATCGGACTGCAAAATTTCCTGGATAGGCGACCATACCAACAGTCTAACGCTTCCGACTGAGGAAAGAAGAAAAATTGCTGAACGCCCGGCCTCTCTTGCGTATATGAAACAAGAGCCAATGTCAAGGCATCTTGCAGCTGCCAGATTGTGAACGGACGGGGTAGCGGGTATTTGGCCGGATCGAACATGTCGTCCGAATCTGCATCTCTTCGAAAGAACTTGACGATTCTGGCATCCGGGACAACCTGCTCATTCGCGCAAAAGACTGTCCATGCCTCAGCCATTTGCCGAAGAAAGTCGTCATCTCCGTTGGCCTGATCAATCACGGTAGCAAAAGCGATCACGAAGCTTAATTCGTAGTCAAACGTGATGCTGATGAGGTCCAGGGTGTCTGAAACTTGAACAACCTGGGAAATAACCGCCTCTCCGGGGGAGGGAGGCAGAAACAAGATATCCGCGACTTCCGGTGCCAGGGCAGCTCTCAAAATATCCATGCGCTGAATCGTTTAGTCCCTTAGTCGCCGCCTGTCGGCCCCGTATTCCTAGCGTGCTCAACTGTGCTCGCGTAAATGTAAGGTGAGCTCCATCTGCGAGGCTTGATGGCGCACGTAACATCAAACCATTTGCCATCTGCCTCAACGCTCATAGTGACCCGATTGAAGCAAGGGGCCAGAGCACATCAACCAAGGGGTGAGGCTACACTGATTTCCGCCGCAACTGGTCCAGAGACACAATATTATTGGCCTCCATGCTGATCCGCCCCCGTTGCAACAAGTCTGAAAGCAGGCGTGTTGTCACTCGTAGCTCGCGCGCGATGGCAGCAAGCGGAATCCCCAACTCATGATTGAGCACTTCTAGGCTGTCATTAAGCAGGTCAGGTTGCTCAGACGGCACCATGGCGTCCTCCTTCTCCTGGATCGCCTCACCATGGCGTTTCAAACCAATATATCCGGAACGAGCTTGGTCTTCTGACAGGATTCCCAGTTGACGACCACGGAAAATCAGCGCTGCCTTAGAAACCTTCCAACGCAATTTGAGCTCAGACAGTCCCTGCCAATTCAGTCGCGTCCCACGAATGGCCATCCGGCATTCAGAGGCAAACGTCGTGCGAGGAAGCAGCAGAGCACTGGCGAAACGGTTGGCTTGGCTCTCCGTCAGCCGATCACCGGTCAGCACGCCCGTATGTAATGCGAGGTGGCCGAGCTCATGAGCCACGCCGAAACGTTGACGACAGCCCGAACGATTGTTCGTATTGAGGGCAATCAAGGGACGGGCCGTCGCAAATGAGATCGCATCAATATCCGGAGCCAAGCCGTCCACGTTGATCACGATGGCTCCGGCGTTCTCGGCAACACGAGTCATGCTGCTCAGCGGTCCACGCCCCAAACCAAAGGTATCTCTGAAACGCGTGGCCGCGACTTCGATAGCCTCCGCGCTGTCTGGCTCAGCCCCCTCAATGCCATAGGTGGGCAACTGCAAGTGCTGGTCGAGCACCCCTACGACCTGGTTCAGAATTTCACCGCGCGCGCGCGCATTCTGGCGAAGCGTTACCTTGGTCGTGAGATTGCTACGAAAATGGCATTGCTCCTCAGAGATGGGCGACCCGCCAGGCATAAAAAAGAACTCTGGCAGCACGCCCAAGCGTTCTGCCAGATCATCCGCCAACGGAGTAGAAATCCCCTCTCCGCCATTTTCAAGCCGGCTGAGGAACTGCTTAGAAATATTGGCCGACAGCCCCAGATCCGCCAGCGAAAGATTGTGAAACTGGCGAATCAAGCGCAGCTTCGCGCCATTGAACTCGTTCATGTTGCTTCTGTGTCAGGTGATGCACTGCTGTCGTCGTTGGCGGCCTCCGGCCGCGCGACATCGGTTTCGGGCAGCTTCGGCCGCACGGTGGCTTTGTTGATGGTGATCTCCGGAGCCTGCTGGACGCTTTCGGCGTAAAGCACGCGAGGGGTGTCGGAAATCCATTCGCACACGGGGCCGCCCGCGGAATCAAATCCCAAAAAGGCTACACGTGGTTCATCCGCCCCACTCAACCCGCGATCAACAACAAAGCAAAACCGGCTTGCTTCCTCCGGTTGGCGAAACTCCTGAAAACTCAGTTGATACTGATTAACCCCAATCACCGCCTGCTTCTTGGGGTTATTGGGGTCATCATTACTGAAACGGCAAGGGATCCCATTGATGCTGAAAACCAAGTCGTTGTTGGGGTTGATCATCCCAAGCCACAGATGCTCACCGCCACGGTGTTCCTGGCAAATTCGATTCTTTTGTCGATCAAACGCGGTGCAGCCCCTGCCGTAACTGGAATCAGTCGACCGCCTCAGGTCATCCAAGACGCTGAAAAATTCTTCGAGGAGCCAATCGGCCACGGTTTGAAGCTGGCCCTGGCCCAATTCGGGGTGCAAGGTCCACGGAAGCGGCAACGTCATATGTGCACATCCTGAGATTCGTCAACCTGGAACGATATTCGTGCAAATTTTTACGTTCGTCAACTAATGGGTTGTCGACCCCTATCCCAGCCCATCTGGCCGCTCTCGGCCAAGCGCTCTACCGCCAGATCCACCAGCGCCGCCGCTTCCTTGGGTTTGATCAGGTGCGATGAATGAGGGCGAGCCCGAATGATCCCCTTCAATTCGTCGGGCGAGAAGTGTCCAAAACTGTCGTCTGGCCTGGCGCCCATCCGCTGGGTGATTTCCTCTTTGAGGCTCATGACCACGGAGTGACAATGATTGCAGATCCGCTGTCGCCGCCAACGCGGAGCATTGGAAGCGCCTGGCGTGCGGAACTGAATCTCCCCTTTGTCACCAAGATAGAGCTGCTCATATTTACTTCGATCGCAAACGGGACAACACCAATCCTCTGGTAATGCATCCCACCACTCGGCCATGTAGGGAGCCGAACGAAGCAATGCCAGATAGTTGCCTGGCAAAGGTCTTCCTGGCTTGGCTGACTCCGTGCGCCAACGCGCACGGTTTGGCTGATGGATCTTCTCCTTGGGACCGAGTGCCTTTTCCAGGTCCTCCAAATTGAGCCAATCCGTGATATTTGCAAATCCAAGCATGGCATTTGCATATCCATAGACCGGAATAGGAATCGCCTGTCGTTGGTGTGGCTCATACCAATGGGTATTCGTCGCCGCTGCGACAGCAACCTCCCCAATCAAGCGCATTCGTAAATCGTAGGCTGGCTTCGCTTCCTCCCACGCTCTTTGGGCAGCCTCGATATCAATGCGATGCGGTGCATGAGGAACCGGCAGAATGAAGCGCCTGATCTTTCCCACCGAAAAAGAGAAGTGTTTGGGCAACCCAAGATCCCTGCTCGCTCTCGCATCGGCATTGTTGCAGTCCTCGCAGATCAGCACTTCTTCATGTGCTGCGAAGGCTTTACCGATGCGCCCCACCAGACGCTTCCCCTCAACTTGCGGGTTTTCGGTTCCCTTGGCAACAAACACACGGCAGAACTCCTCCTCGATCGCGTCCCCCATGTGGTCATGGTGGATCGTGAGCTTGCCCAGGATCTGCCCCTTGCCACCCAACCGACTGATCGCCACCTTGCTTCGCCCACAACAAGGACAGATCCAGTCCTGTGCAGACAGGATCCAGTGGCTATTCATTTCGAACGGACGCTGCCCGTGGATCTCGTAAATCGCCCTGGCGGTGGCCGACTCCACCCCGTCCAAGCTGATGATTTCGCCTCGACGAAAGCTGACCAATAGTTGTTCCAGCGCATTCTTTTTAAGCGCCTGCTGTTCGTCCCCATTGGCGGGCCAAGGTTGCCTCAGGCGCCACTGCGCGAAACTACTATCGGATGTCAGGTCGGTCTTCATGGGCTCTCCTTGGCAGGATTATCAGCATGTGTCTGATAGGTCTCATGAACTGAGAACCGTCGCAGCCAGCATTGGCATCGGCCTTAACAAGGGATGCCTGGGATGGATTATGGCGTCACGACTACGGCGGCTGGTCGTGACAGAACGCGCTGCGCCTCTTCCAGGGCGTTCACCCGCAATCGTTCCGCACCGATGCGCTCTTGAATCACGTCAAGATCTGCCTCCGTCGCATAGACCTTAAAGGTGTCTCGGTGCCGAGTGGCCGCCACCAGCCCCAAGTGGACATCAATGCGCTCCGCTGAAGCCAGAAAGTAGGCCTGGGCAACCGTGGCACCCTGGGCTCGATCCACCGTGCGGGCGTAGGCATAGTCCAGATCCCCATAGGTCGCCGTGTCGAGTTTGACCGTCCGCCCCGAGTCGTCCAGCCGAAGACGGAGCACAGCCGAACCCTTCGCGGTCATCCGAAGACCCTCCACGGTTCCGATGGTCCCGTTCATCACACCCAGGTCTTCATCGAGTTTGCCAAACCGCAGGCGATCACCAACCGCCAGCGCGCGTTCCACACGTCGCCGCCCCTGCTTCAAAGTCACGACCCGATCCCCGGCCCCGACCTCTCCTTCCTCGATCAGCCGCTGACGCACGATCTTGTTGAGGGCCGTGGTGTCCGCATGAGTCCCCGCCATGATTACCTTGTCGCAATGACCCAGCGGCGAGGCCACGTAATCGTCCACCAATAGCTGGATGGCTTCTTCGCGTGTGTCGGTTCGCTCGATCTGTCCATGCGCTCCCCACGCGGACAAAATGTCGTCGCCGAGCGCGGCCTGTTCCTCTCGCGTCGTTTGGAGTCGGCCGCGATCCGCGTGTCGATAGAAGAGTTCTGCCGTCGCCACATCCTTGGCCTGCCGCTGACGCCGTATCTCGGTGAGCTCGACATCGCCCAATGCATTCCGCAGCAAGCGAAAAGGCTGGCCGGCTGAAACCGGGGCCAGTTGGTGACTGTCCCCTTGCAACACAAACTTGGCCCCGACGCGATCAATATGTGCTTGAAGCCGGGCCACCGTCGTGCTGTTCGCCATTCCCGCTTCGTCCAGCACCACGACATGGCGGTCGGTCAACGTCAGCTTGCCCTGGTCGAGGTCCGAGAGCAGTTTTGCCGTTGAATACACGCGATCCAAACCAGTTTCCTCGCCCAGTTTGATCGCGGCGTTCCAGCTCAGCGCCACGCCAATGACCTCCCGCCCCTCGGCTCGAAACGCACGCGTGTAGACATCGGCGACGGTGGTCTTGCCTGTGCCGGCCCGTCCGGTCAGAAGAACCACGCCAGCTGCTCCGACAACATGCTGGGCTGCACGGCGCTGTTCTTCACTCAACGCGAAGCCCCGCTCGGCTTCGAAGTCCTTGATGGCTTGAGCCAATGTGGCAGCCGATACGGCGAGGATCGGCTCATGCGCGCGGTTCTGAGCGCTGCTCACCATTTCACGCTCCACGCCGTCGAACCACGACTTGGCGCAATACCGATGTTCTTCGAACTTGCGCCCTGAACGCTGCCCGCTGTGGTGGCTGGCTTGTGGTCGCTCCGGATTGATCCGCACCAGATGCGGCGCCATCCGCTCCAAGAAGGCGTCGGCCTCTTTCAGGATGTCGGCCACATCTTTCTGGCCGACATGCTCCCGCGCCAGTTGCGCGATGAGCTGCTGGCGCGTCCACACGGCGTCCTTGGCTTGCAACCGAGACAGGACTGCTTGATCGGAGGGCACGGATAGATCGCTGGCCAGGCCTTTGAGCGCCGCAGCACTGAGGAACATGCTGGGGTCGGCTTCGCGGGCACGCGCCAGCGCCTGCTGCCACAGCGCGTCCACTACCTCGAATGCGGGTTCTTCCTTTTGCTTGCGGGTGGCCAATGCCGCCTGCTGTTTGGTCGAGCCATGTTTTGCAACATGCGCCAGGATCTGTTTGCGCCGGGTCGAGAACAACTCACACGTGGCCTCGCTCACACCCGCCAGTTCGAAGCTGGTTTCTCCGGTGGGCTGCCCGAAGTCATCCAGCTCCGTGTGCTTCACGATGCCATAGCCAAGTGCGGCCAGATTCTTGGCAAAGGCCGCCCTGGCCAATGCGCCATACATGGCTTGGTGTTCGAAAAATGAGAGTGGCTCGAACCCGCCCCACTTGCCATCCGCGCCGTTGGCGCAGGCATACACGAGCACATGCTCGTGCAGCTGCGGCTCCAACTCGCGGCTGGAAAAGTGAGTAAAAGCAGACGCCACCAAGCCGCTCACCCCAATCTTGTTTGCACCGCCGTGGCCGCGCCCCGCTTCCACGGTTTGCTCCATGACAGCGAAAGCTTGCGCTACGGCGTCACGCATGCCCGCCAGGATGGCCAATCGCTCTTGATCATCGGCCGCGGCGAAAGCCAGCGACACCGATTTCGGGGCGATGCTGAAACAGCAATCGATTCCGACCCGATGACCACCCCGCCAACTGCCCCGTGGCCGCCCCCGCTTGTCGAGCACGGGAGCGCCAGTTGCGTCGAGCCTGGGCACCCAGCGGGCGGTTCGGCCCGCTGTCTGGGACAACGCATCCCCCGTCGCTGGATCAAAGCCGTGGGCCAACGCATCCATCGCCTCGCTCGACACTGGCCCGGACAGATGAAGCATGGAAGCTCCGGTCCCAAGCCAGCGCGACGTCTGCCGCGCCGTGTCCAAGACCGTCGACTCTTCGGCAGCGTCGGCGGCGTAGTAGTCGACCGCGGAGGAGCGCAGGACGAACTCCGTCTCTTTCAAGTAGTCGAGCACGGCCACTCCGGCTCGATTTCGGCCGCGCGCATCAATCCGAGTCGGGCGCATCATGCGATCACCCCCACCCCAGCCGAAAGGTCGACCCGCACCTGATGGGCCACGTCGGCCACCAGTGCCGCGGGCTTCAGCGGGCCCAATTGAGGGCCACCGCGACTTTCACTTTCTTCTTTTGACGCGTCGAACGTGAAGTTCTGACGGGCCGCCTGTGGGGTGCCTGATGTTGGCAGCGTCCAGGCCGCCGGAACGAAGGGCCGTCGTCGGCGCGGCACGGGGCGACCCGGCCAGTCGAGCAACAGCAGGTCCTGCCCCATGACGGCCAAGGCCCGAATACCGAAGCCATGGGGATGGCGTGTCGTCGTGTGATGCCCGAGCAAGGAGGTGAGCTCCGTGGCCTGAATCAGTGGCTGCATCTCCTCTCGCACCGTCACACCCTGTTCTCCTGGCTGAATGCTGCTCAACGCGACCCGACGCTCACCGAGCATCTTGGCCAGCCGATCCCGGGTCGGTCCCAGCTGGGTCTGGCAAATGAGATGGGTGCCCAACATGCCCGGCAACGCGGTGGCGAAGTGCTCGCCGTAGATGGCCGCCAGCTGCGCCAGGTCCTGCACCCCAACGAGGACCGACACCCCTTTACTGCGCCCCTTATCGACCAACGGCCCCAAGTTGATCTTGCCGATGGCCGCGAGCTCGTCGAGCACGAAGAAGATGGATCGCCCCTCCTCCGTGACATCGTCCGGCATCGCCCCACTGATGATCTCGGGCACCAGAATGTTGAGCGCGGCGGCGAGGTAGCGCTGCGTCAGGCTTGGGTCGGGGCCCGCCTGCGCGATGATGGTGGGACGTCCCTGGTAATCGTCGCGTGCCCACTCGACCAAGGAGAGACGCCGGCGCGGTGTGCCATCGGGTTCCTTCCCTTGGCCAAACGCTTCGGCAAGTTGGCTGATGGTCCGCGTAAAGGCCGCCAAGGTCGCCAGCACGTTGGTGGCGGTCACTTCACCGCCAGCGACAACGGGATACGCCTTCGCGTAGTTCTCAGCGAGCAACGGAGCCAGTTCCGCCACGGACAAGGTGAGCAGAAAGTCGAGGTCCTCCCACCCCCATCGAATGCCCGCTTTGCGCTGCAAGGCCCGCACACAGCCGGTCAGGATCAGCTCAGCGGCGGTGGCAAAGAACGAGTTCGCTCCTTGCTCCGAGGGGATCATCGAGGAGGCGAACGTTGCGGCCTGAGCGCTCGTTCGGACATCACGGGCGATGTCCCAGTAAGCGGATCGTGCATCCCACGGACTGAGGATGAGGGCCTTGCGAAGAGCGCTGGTGTAGTCCCCTTTTACATCGAGCAAGAACAGCTTTCGCCTCTTGCGAACGATCTGACGGACGATGGGGTAGATCAGTTGAGTCTTGCCCGAGCCCACCCCGCCCGCGATGAACACATGGCGAGTCCACACACGCTTGGGCAGGTCCAGCGAGGGATGAAGGCGCATGAAGCCCGGTCGGTCCTTGCTACCCCGTTGCACGCCGGCGAACCGGACCGCTTCGCGCTCCGCATCCTTTCCTTGAAGGAAGCGGGGACCCGAGACATGACGAGTCATGGGGTGCGGGACCAATCCACGCACCCCAGCCCACGTGGCACACAAAGCCCCTGACACCCAGGCGGGCAACAGGCGAAGATGCAGGGCCGCCTCGCTGACCTGCCCCGCTGCTGGATTGTCGAACCACGCATGCCGGAACACGTGCCCCAGCGTCAGCGTGTTGACCAGCAGCTGGGGATAGGCCATGAACTGGGCGAAGAAACCACCGTCGGGCACTTCCGCCAACCCCGGCAATGGACGCCACAACGCCCATGCCACCGCGCCCGCACCCACTGCCCAACCCACTGCACCGGCCAGCAAACCATGATCCCAACGGCGAAGACTTTGCGATGGTGTGATGGGGCCCGTGGGCAGACCAAAGACATCCACGATGGAACCATTCATGCGCGGCCCCCAGGGAGACAGGCCATGACGGAGAGCGTCATCGCCGCTGCGCTGAGGGAAAGCACCACCACAAACAGCTTCGGCCGGTTGTGCAGCACGGACCGAAGCAAACTGGACTGCCATGCGATCGAAAGGCCGCACATGGACACAAAAGTGGCCAGGGTGCCCCACTGCGTTTCCATGGCGCCGAAGAGGGCTTGGAGTCCAACCAGGGTCACCACCACCATCGCAAAGGACCGGGCGGTCGTTTCAATCCGATTGATCGTTTCTTCTTCCATGAGTCTCCTCCATGAGATTGGCGAACCGTGCTTGCACACGATCCCGGTTGGGATGGGCAACGTCCTTCCGCCCATCCCGCATCTGCTCCCACATCCGTTCCAACAACGTCAGGCAAGCCTGCTGTCTCTGCCTCAAACCCTCGATATCGAAGGAGGCGCGCTGAGCTGCTCCTTCCATCAAGAGATAAGCAGACAGCGCGTCCCGGACGACCACGGACGCGGACACGCCCTGCGCCTTGGCATGGCGTTCGAGCGCTTGATCAATGGCGAAGGGAAGTCGGTAGGTGCGTCGAGTCATGCCAACAACAAAGCAGGACTCGTCTGCGGACAGAAGGGCGAGAAACGTGATGAACCTCCTAATGTCCGACATCGCTTTCATCGAGCCATCAAGCGCATCGAAGCCATGCGTTGTTTCGCCGTCGGACAAGTGTGTCTGACGCTTCTGCCGCATGAGATTGCCGCTTGTTGGGCGTCGCCTTGCGTGCTGTCAGACACCTCACGGTGCGTGACGTGTATCCGGACTTTTGAGCCTCTCATGCGAAGCCAGAAGGCCATGCTTCAAGATCACCTGGGTCCAGAGCGAACGCTCGCCTTTGCTCTTGCGCGAACGCGGTCTTCTGCTTGGATGTCCCGCAAGCACGGCAAACGCCGGGCGGCGCCGAGGGAGCATCGGGACGATGCCGAAACTTTTGAGACAACGACGAGCCGAGCATTGGGCGGCCTTCATGACGGCGATGGCGGAGCGCCATGGTGCCGGCGAGCCATCGAAGGAGTCCTGCATCCTGAGTGACGACGCGAATGCAGCCTGTGCGGCGTCATTGGGTCTGATGCATCAGGCCCCTCAGGCCACCCCGCCCCCACAGCACGTGATCGATGCTCTTGGAGCTCTTATCTTGCAGACCGTCCATCACCGTTTGCGCATGCCCGCATGGTGGCGCGAGCGGACCTATCGGAAGTTCGGGCGGCAGTGCGCGTATTGCGATCGCCCGCTGGCTGCTGGGCCAGCGTGTTGTCTCGACCATGTGATTCCGCTGACCATCGGTGGGCCGAACCACGCCGACGCTGTCGTGCTTTGTTGCCGGGGATGCAAACGCGCCAAGGCTGGAAGAGACCTCTTGTTGTGGCGACGCGAGTTGCCTCCACACCTTCGGGCCATGCGCGAGCAGCTGGCGCAGGAAAGCCGAAACCACCCGGTATTGGCTTCTGATCGTCGAGCCGCCACCCGCGCAGATGTGCTGGGTCTGCGGTGGCGTCAGCCTCGCTTTGCCTGCCATTTCATGCAAACCAATGGAGGCGCCCTCATTGGATGGGCACGCCCCATGGATGCACCGGTAGCTATCTATATGAGCCTGCTCTACGAGCAAGAGGCTCAGCTATGTATCACATCGGCCCAAGTGAGCACGTCGCCCGTGATCTTCTGGGTGCCGGCCGCCCGTGGCGGGCCGAGGGTGATCAGCGACCTTATTGAACAAAATGCCTGGGTGCGGGCGGCGCATGCCATAGGCACATTTGAGGGAGCTATTCCGAATGGGCAGATGCACGCCTGAACCATAGGATCGACAATCCACCTCACTACCCAGTGCTGAGCCGGCGAGAAGGCAACCATCATGGCTTATTCCCCGCTGATTACCTTTGTCACCGCGCCATCACCAGCTCACGATTACACGGCACTCATTTCGATCGGCACTGTCATTGCCACCCAGGCCGTAGCGCTTTTCATTTTCTGGCGAACCGGCCGGCAAGCGAAATCCAATGACAGGGACAAACGGGCAAAAGATGCCAAGAAAGACGTGCTGCTAGAAGTCGCTCCTTTGATCCAACAGATCTACGTGTCACTGGCCGAACTGACGGAGCCGACAGCCCGTGTGGATCAGTGGACAAAGCGATTGACCGAAGCCAATGGGGCGATCGCCAAACTGACAGCCGTGGCAGACGATGAAACCTTGACAGCGGCCCGCGCCGCAATGACGGCCATGGGTGTTGCCATGGTGCGCTTGATGAGTAAACGGATCGAACTGGCATCGGACCCAGACGCGTATAAAAAGCTGGTTGCCCACTGGCACGAGCAGACTGCCCCCATTCCGGATCTGCTAGCCACCTTTTCCGGAAAGGCACGTCGGGAGATTGATTTGGAACTGGACCAAAAAAGGTTCGCTGACGGCTTAAAAAAATCTCGGGACGACATGCACCGCGAGATTGAGGCCTTGATCGAAACTGTGGAGAAGCGGCAACCGGGCCGCGGTCAAAACCTCCCTTCAGAACAGCCGAACCAGCTGATCAACTTGCCCTCTCCTGAGCCACAGAGCACTGAGACCACCCAACAAGCCGAACCGGTGTCAGGACAAACTGTGGCACCCGCCGCGAGTGAACTGGTCCAACTGCGTCAACGCTCCCTTTTCTGGGAATACAAGTTCCTCAACATGTTCTTGGTCTACCGCACCCAGTGGATGTTGGATTGGCTCCTTGACCAACAGGCCAGGGGACAGCAAACCTCTTTGGCGTCATTCGACGCGGAACTTGCTGGACAACATGTTGCCATGGACGAACGAGTGGCCGTGCTGCAAGCCCTCGAAGCCCACCTTCTGGTGACGCGAGAGAATGATCTACTGAGAGTGACGGACAAAGGTTTGGATTACGCTCGATGGCGCGGACCATTGACCCAACCCACCGCCACGACATGATAGGCGCGCTCCCAGAACTGGGGAAGCGAGGGTCAGAAGCGAGTCCGCCTAACACCCAGTGCTTGATTCCGAACCATCCAAAAGGTTAGGTCGGGCGAGCCATCAGCGATCCAGCGTAGAGGCGACGATCCACACGCAATCTCCAAACACCTCTCAAACTTGTGGGGGCTCTTCAAGCCATCCATCCGGATTGGCGCTTTCGTAAATGCATATTTGCTCTAGCCACATTTTAACAAATCAGGGAGATCAATACTTATGCCGTCCGAATTCGAAGTCGAGTTTGAAAAGCAGCTGGAGAATTTTCGCTCGGAGGTCATCCATGCGGTCCATTGCGCTGGCGTGATCCTTACATTTCGTGACGAGATTTTTCCTGATCCTGAAGCACTTCACGCAATTCAAGCGCAAGGCACTTCCAATTTCTGGTCGACCACATTGGAGGCAACTGAGACAAGTTTGATTCTTACCCTGACCAGGGTTTTCGAGAATGGTAGCGCCAACTCAATCAATCACATCATGCGTGGAATCGGTCAGCATCGAGAAGAGCTCTTTTCATCAGCGGCGCTGACGCAACGCAAACTAAGCCTGGCGACCCCGGAGCAACGCGAAAAGATTAGTAAGTATCCAATCATTCCCGGCAACGTGCCAGCTCCTACACTGGCGCGCGAGATTGCTGACGCACTGAAAGAACATAGAGAACACTATGAAAATCAGCTTATGGTCGTCCGCAACAAGTGGGCGGCACACCGCGAATTTGATGAAGATGATATCTGGGGATATCTCAAAGAAGCGCTCCATACGGAGCCGCTCTCCAAAATGGTGGGCTTTCTGTTTGAATTCGAGCAGCAATTGTTCGGATTGTATTGGAATGGGAACGTCACCAACGTAGAGCGCCTCAAAGAGCCGCCCAAACTCCGCTCCGACATGGGCTCACAGATCAAGCGCATGATCTTTGGTGCACCTCCAGCCCAGCCGTCCTGACACAGCAAAATATTTCACGCAGGAGCTTTACCGTTCGATTCGACATACACTCGGCAATGCTGGGTGTCGTGGTCGGCTGGGCCTGCCCACGATAACGACCATACCTCGTGTCTTCATCCAACGATCTGACACCTTTTCACGGCAGCTACACGGTGAAGTCTGCGCAAATCAACTCTCAGACCATCAACGGTAGGAAGGGGAACACATGGCTCGTCTATGGGAAGACACCTTGGTCATTGCATTGAGGGATGCACAGTGGCTAAGAGCAGCGCAAATGAAACCTAAGCCTCAAATGCCACGTGATGCCTTTCCTGATTCATTTGTGAAGCTAGACGGTCAAGCAGAGCAACTGACGGCGGACATCCTCTACCAGACTGATGCCCGCTTTTTTCTCTTTGAAGTTAAGTCAACGACCAACGAAATCAAGGATGAGTGGGTCAAGAAGGGGCGATACAAACCCAAAAAGCCCTATCGAAAGCTGAGGGCTGAACTCCACGCTTGGTCTAATGACGTCGCTGACATTAGAAGCACCGATTTAAGATCACAGCATCTCAGAGCCTCACTGCAATGCCACCACCTTGTATGGTGGGCTCATAATCAGGTAAGCACTCTTCGGTTCGGCAACATAAGGTTTCAACCCTATATTGACGCGGCAGTGCAGTTTCGTCGCGCACATGGCCCAACCGCTTCCTACACAATGCGAACTCCTCCGTGTGACTTCACTTTGGGAAAGAAATCGGGAACGCATGTCTTCAATACTCAAAAGAACATGCCGTTCGATCTCATTCAAAGCGGCGGAGGTTTCGTGCTGGCCACTGTCAAAGAGGGGGAAGAACGCATCGCGTATTGGGCCCAACCGATCGGCCTCGAACTTAACGACTTTCAGCGCTACATCAACTTCCTCTGTGACAACGAGGGCGATGAGGGCGATGAGGGAGATGAAGAGGGCGAAGAGATCCACGCCATCGTTCTGTCCAGCGACGGGAGCTTTATGAGGGTGCTGACTCATACAACGCAGCTGCGATCGCTGTTCTCGCCCACCCCTACTGAACCACTCAATTTGCCGCCATCCAAGTCAACGCGCGTCAACCTTGTTGCGGATACCCCGTCTAGGGAGCCTTCAACGCACGTTGTCCGACATAGGCGGAACAAGAATAGTTAAATTTCCACAAGACCTTCGTGTTCGGGGCGAACCATGAGGTAGCCGCGCAATGTCGCAGGAACACGTAACGCAGCCGTGGGACCCCAGCGGTTTGCGTAGCGCTGCACCGCATCCTCGGCAAAAGCTTCCGCCTTGGACGGTGGAACAGATTTCAGTGCCCTTAGATAAGCAGCCATCCAAACTTGGCGCTCCTGATCATCGATGCCATCCGACTCCGAGCTCGCGGCGTCTCTTGACTTAGTGGTTTGATGTGACACGGCTCGGCACCGGGTTGGGCGCCTCAAACTAGCTGGATGCATGAACCTGTCAAGTCGCGCCCCGGGCACCGTTCAAGGAACGCTCAACGATCCGCGCGCCGGCCAGTGTGATGCGTCAATGCACATGTCCATATCCGGTCACCTGACAAGCCTCAGTTGAGGGGCTGTATTTCTGTGAGCGCCGCCAAGAATGCCGGCGAAAGCGGGAATGTTTCGCACCAAGAATTGCCCGTGTTGACCCGATTCCAAGATCACTGCCAACCCTTAAAAAAAGGGTGATCGACATGTTGCTGCGATACGGCAAATGGAGCCTTGACGGCACCAAATATTTTGCTACCTGTGATGGGGGTGCGCGCCGTGATCTCAACCAGACCGAGAGCACGCGCTCTTTCCATCATCCCCACAGGAGACCGCCATGAAGCACTCGTCTGTTTTGCCCGAGGCATAAATAGAAAGGCCGTGAGCTAGGAACTCACGGCCTTTCGAAAACGCCAGTCTTCAACCCCGGCTGGCTTGTTATGACTCGGGTCCCCCAACCTGTCAAGCCCGGCCTCCCCTTTCTGGGGAGCCGGCATGGGCAGTGCGCGCCTCTTCTAGGCGCACACGCCCTGCCCGCCCGGCCGCGTGATTCAGGAGCCCTCGCTTCGTGCGCCACCGCGTGCACGGACCATCCCCTTGCATAGACCGCCAACGCCCGCGCAGGACGCGCCGGCGCGCACCTCCATGGAGTAGACATGAACGTCTGGAAGCCCCCTTACACCCACCGACGCCATCACGCGCTGAAACTCATCCTGGACGAACCGCAGTCTGGGCGCATCACGCCATACAGTGATGGCGAAGTCGCAGGAATGGCCGATGTGGCCAAGGCCACCGTGCGCAGGCTTCGTCGTGTGGCCAACGAAAAACACCTGATGTGGTCGGACGTCGCGCACCTGAGCGATGTCGCGTGGACGCGCCTGCTCAACAAACCTTCCCATACAGAGAATGGCTGGCGGCATCCGGATTGGGCGTCTATCCATGCGCAGAAGCAACATCGGCGCGCAACGATCCTGCGCCTGTGGGAGGAGTATCGAGCGCTCAGCCCGAGCGACGCCCTGTCCTATAAGCGCTTCTCCGCACTCTATCTCCGCTACGCCAACCTGCTGCCTGTCGCACGGACGCAGGCTGCCCCATCCGCCATTGCATCACCGAACCCTCCAACCGCCGGCAGGACGCTGGCCCCCACGACAAGGAAGTCCCCATGACTAAGAAGCGAAAGGGAAAACCCCATGGCGCTCTTCGTGCCGCGCTGCACCTGATCACTCAAACACACTTCACGGATCGAGACATTGCCCAGATGGAGACGGTCCAGATGGGTAAGTCCACCATCGACCGATATCGAAAACTTCTTCATCAGAAGGAGCTTACATGGGCCGATCTGGAACCTCTCACCGACCACGAACTCAACACGCTTCTCAAGAAGACCGCGAACGCGCCCAAGCGCACCCGACAGCCCGACTGGAGCTGGGTGCATCAAGAGGTCAACCGCAAGCCCAAGCCGAACAGCAAGTTTTGGATCTGGCGGCAGTATCGAAAGACAGCCCCCGAAACGGCGATGAGCTATTCGCATTTCACCGTTTGCTTCAACGCCCATTTTGCAAAAGACCCGGACGCCGTGATGCGCAAAGCGCATCTCCCTGGGCACGTGGTCGAAGTGGACTACTCCGGCGACAGTCACCCTTACGTGGATCAAGCCACCAGTCAGGTGATTCCCACCTCGTTGTTCGTGGGTGTTCTGCCATCGACAGCCTATACGTTCGCCTTCTGCACATCCAGGCAAACCGGTGCCGACTGGATCGCCGCGCACGTGGCCATGTTTGAGTATTTCGGCGGCCTTCCATTTGCGGTGCGCTGCGACAACGCGACCAGCCTCATGGCGAAGCCGCGTCGGCCAGGACAGGAGGGCGAAGCCCAAGAACTCTTTGGTGACTTCCTCCGATCCTATGATCTGGCTTTGCTTCCGGCCCGTGTGCGCAAGCCACGCGACAAGGGATCGGTGGAGAACGCCGTGGGCTACGCCCAGCGCTACATCCTGGCGAACCTGGGCGATCGGACCTTTCATTCGCTGGACGAGCTCAACGCCGCCATCGCCATTGAGGTCGACGCCCTCAACAATGAGGTCATGCAGCACTACAAACGCAGCCGGCGGGATCGGTTCGAGTCAGAAGAGAAGGCGAGCTTGCGCGCCCTGCCCGGCCAACGCTATGCGTTCATCGAATACGTCGAGCTCCCGCCAGTGTCACCCAGCTACTGCGTGCCCATCCGCGGCCATTTCTATTCAGTGCCCTATCCGTTGATCGGAAAGATGCTGTGCGCACGACTGACCAACGATCGCATTGAAATCCTGCACGAGCGCACGATCGTCGCGCGGCACACCATCAGCACAAAGATCGGCGGTGCGACGATCCTGGACGAACATCGACCACCCGCACACGTGGCCGAGTCCCGGCGCAACCCCGACGGACTGATGGCCTGGGCCAAGGAGCACGGGGACGCCATTCTGGCCTTCTTCGAGCACCACTATGGCAAATGGCAGCCCTACATCGCCATGAACAAGTGTCAGCGATTGCAGGATCTGGTGCGCAAGCACGGCGCGTCGCGTGTGCAGGACGCCTGTCGATCAGCCCTGGTCGCACGCACCTTCACAGCAACCGACATCACCCGACTTCTGAGCGAGGCGCCGTAACACGCTCAGCCTTCCCCTGCGGCCGGCCGGTGCATGGAGCACGCCGGCCGCATCTTCCTCCTCCCCTCCATGGAACACCCCACCGTCAAACGACTGCGCCGGATCAACCTGCCGCAAATGGCACCCTGGTATGAGCAGTGGCGCCAAGATCCAGGCAACCTGGATAAGACCCATGACCAGTTTGTCCATGAGTTCTGTGCGGTGCTGGAACAGAGCACGGAACAAGGACGGATTCGACGCTTGCTGACTCGCGCGCGCTTGCCCCTGTCCGTGTGCAAGGAAAACGTGGACGTGGGCCGCGGCGTCAGCGCCGCTCAGCTGGCGAACCTATGCGCGGGGAGCTGGTTGGAGGGTGGGCACAACCTTGTGGTGTGTGGTCCGGAGCACTCGGGCAAAACCTTCTTGGCGGGTGCCCTGGCACGCGAAATCGTTCGCCACACCCCGCGCGTGAACTGGCTGGACCTCCATCGCTTGCCGCTGGAACAGTGGGACATCGAACAGCCGAAGGTCCGGCAGCTGATCAGCCCCTACCGCACGGGCAAGTTGTTGGTGCTCGATGGGTTCGCGGACAGCTATATCCCCGAGGGCGCGGCACGGGTGCTGAAAGACGTGCTGGACGCCCGGGCTCGCCGGGGCCTGTCCACTCTCGTGACCTCTCATCGGCCCGTGGAAGACTGGGACGCGGCCTTCAACGACGCTGAGGTCGCCAATGCGATCTTTGAGTGCATCTTTCACAAAGCCAAAGTGATCGAGTTGGACGCGCGGCACCGAAAGCGGCCACCTCGATCCGAGGGATGCCATCGCGCGACGCGAACGCCGGCCGCAAAACCGAGACCTCGACCGTGCGAACCGGGGGACCGACCAGAGCAGCGCTGATTCCTCCTTCGGCGGGCACTCACCGGTCCCCGAGAACCTCGTTGTCATGCAGGACGATCCGAGCGCCTCCCGCTGGCGCTTGACCGGCCGATCCTCACCACGAAGCCCTCATGCGCTCTCCTGCGAACGACGGGTGCTTTGAGGATCGCGTTCCGGTTTGACCAATGGGGTCCAGTCTCGACATCGGTGTCTCTCGGCCGGGTAGAACCCACCATGTGCCGCGGGGGCGCCGCACAGGCCAAGGCCGGCCTCAGGATTGATCCGATCAGGCTTGAAATAAACGCACTTTTCACAGGTCGCCATGGCAGAAGGCAACGAGATTGACCAGGGCCGCGAGTGGTAGTGCTCCGCCGTTTTTTCAAGATCTGTGGGCCACGCAAGAGGTCACGTCTGCGGACAGACCCAAGGTGAAACACAAGCTAAACGACCTTCCAAAAACCCTCTTGCCAACGCCGGTCAGGCGACTATCTTTTTGCTCCGCCGATCGCCACGGGGTCGGCGGACACCGCGCCCGGCGGCGCGGATGCAGTCCTCACTTCCATGTTGCTTCAAGAGGATATGGCAATGCGCACTGTGCTTGATTTCTCCCCGCTTCACCGCTCCAGCATCGGTTTCGACCGGGTGTTTGATCTTCTCGAAACCGCTGCCCGCACCCCTCAGCCCGACAACTGGCCGCCCTTCGACTCCGTCAAGGTCAACGAAGAGCATTACCGCATCACCATGGCGGTGGCGGGCTTCACGCAAGACGACCTCCAAATCGAGATCCAGAGCAATCTGCTGACCGTCAGCGGAGAGCGCAAAACGGATCACGTCGGCGAGATCCTTTATCGAGGAATCGCCAATCGTCCGTTTCATCGTCGGTTCGAACTCGCAGAGCACATGCAGGTCGCGGGTGCCGATCTGCGTGACGGCCTGCTGACCATTGATCTCAAACGGGTGCTACCCGAGGCATTGAAGCCGCGAACCATCCCGATTGGCGGCACTGACCAAGCCGCCTTCGAACCGCGCCGACTGCAAAACCAAGCTGCATAACCCCCTGAGGCTCCCTGTTCGCAAGTGACGCTTTGGCGGCAACGATGTGTTGCCGCCTCTTTTTATCGTGCGAATCGCAATGATGGCGCTTGCAGCGATGGCACCACCCATCGTTTGGCCTAGCCCCAACCTGGGTGGTCGAGAACGTCGGGGACTTCCGCAAGGCGCGTCGCATTTTCGACAGTCAGGAGGGTAAAAAACCTTCGTGGCAAACTCCCTGAGCTGTTCCAAGATATCCGGAGGCGCCGGAGTATTCGATCGCACCCCAAACGACGTCTCCGGCCTAAGTCAGATGACGGTGCACAGCTGCTGCGTCAGACGATCGCGTCTTCTAAGCGGACCCGTAGTTTGTCCCGGACCAACCGAACTGGTGTCCCAAAACCACAAAATTACTCAGGTGCTTAGTCCGGTGGATTTGGGACAAAGTTTGGCCCACGACGAGACAAAGGTATGGCCGAGCTTGGGACGAAAGTTGATCAAGGTCTCCCAATAGCGTCAGACACTACTCCGAGTCGTCGTTGCTGCGGACATGAGGACCATTCGGCAGGATGAAGTGAAAAGCGCCACTCAGCATCCGTTGGTCGGCCCATCCCGCTGGGTGTCCTCGTGCAAAAACTGCTGAGCAAAAGCGGCACTTGGCCAAGCCCGCAAACTGAATGACCTAGCGGATGCATGATCTGGATGGACCCGCCTCGTTTCAAGGTCAAGACCACCCCAGTCCGGGCTGAAATAGTTTTGAGTTTGAAGCGTGCCCCTCGCCTCCACCTCCGCGGCGAGCTTGTGTAACTCATTAGCGAGCATGCGCAGTGCATCAGGACAGCCATTGACGGTCACCTCCTGCTTATCTTCGGACAACTCGACTTGTAAGAAGTGGCTCGGGCGATCCATCAACAATAGTTCCCAGGACTAGGTGGCCGTGATCATGCTTATGACCGTATCGACTGTCAGCCGATCAGGCCGCAGAACTCCTGCATGACTTCGTCACTCGAACGAAGATGGGAGCATCGCCTTTGTGGAAGCCAATACACACCTCCCACTCGGAACCACATTCGCTCCACAAGGGTGTCACTGCAAGCTCTCCATTGCCATGCCACTCAGAGCTCATCAACATATAAGGCGGTTTGACATGTGTGTTGATGCAAAGACAGACCGGGCAAAACAGATTCCTCTGATCGCTTCCCACGTCGATGCGATCTTTGGAAATGATCGGAAGAATATCCAGCTCTTCTTTCATAAGTGCCTCGTTGATTTATGTGTAGGCAATCTCGGGGGCAGCCATGTCACACCGCGACGTCCGCCCGATCCATCTTAGCCAGCAAGACTGGCCGAAAACATCGCCCGTGCGGCCAAGACCTCCAAGAATCATCGCGCCCAACACCGTCGCCAGCCCCCGACCAACCAGCCTGGAGCGTGGCAAATGATCCCTGCGCCCTAAGCTTGCCTGGGGCCCATGGCGCCAAGACCCATCCCGCATGGAATAAGCCGCCGCCCGGCTTCCAGCAGCCTCAGTTAGGCACCCACCGTCAAGTTTCCTCGATCCCGGCCGACACCCTTACGGTGCTCAACCCGAGAAGACCCATGGACGACGTAGTGCAGGCCATCAAGGCCGAAACGGATACCCTTACGCCCGCATTCCTGAAAGAGCTGGTCCATATCCAAGGACCTACGTTGCTGCGCGTGCGTGGCTTGGTCAAGGTGGCGCGGCCATGGCCGAAGGACGGCATCCAACGGCGATGCTACGGCCAACTTGAACTCGACGGACAGACCCTGTCGTTCCGTATCGACAGCAAACCTTTTCCAACAGAGGGTGAGCGCGTAGTCATCAAGGGCGCGCTTCATCTCAACGGAAAGTCTGCACTAGAAATCCGCGGGGAGCTGGATGGAAGTTGGTTGCCCAAGGATAGACCGACCCAACCAACCCTGCCCGACCGCATCCAACCTCCCATGCCGCTTATGCAGTTCTTAGCAGAACACCCTGTGACGAAACTGGGGTTTCTGGCGACAGATACAGCCTGGGGCGACATTTGCAGTTCGTCAGGCCTACCGGCGATCCGGCAATGCATACGCAGCTACCCCAGCTTCACGGATGAGGCTGAGTTCGCCGAGGCCATCGGCGCCTTGGCCCAGAAGGGCGTTGCCGCCATTGTGCTTGCTCGCGGTGGCGGCGAAGAACTGAGCACGATTGGTAGTTCACCGATCGTGGCCAAAGCCCTTATTGAATGCGGACTGCCTTTTTATGTCGCCATTGGTCACTCTGACGATGTTGTCCTGCTGGATAAGCACGCCGACCAATGCTTTGCGACTCCCAGCGACGTGTCCCACCAGATTTCCAGGATAGTGAACACGCGGAAGAAGTTGGCCGCAGACATGTCGAGCGTGAAAGAGAGCCAAGAAAGGCTCGAAAAGACCGAGACCGACCTCGCACACAGCCAGCGAACGATCACCCAGATGAAAGCAGAACGGGATGGCCTCTTGACGCAACTGCAAGGGGTCAGCCCTCAGTTGACCAAGATCGCAGAGACCCAGTTCAACGATTCCCGGTCCCGCCGCAATCTGTATTTGGGCACGGCGACTGTGTTGGCGGCCTTGATCATCGGCGCGAGCATAGGTGTTGTTCACTTCCTCACTCCGATCGGCGCATCTTTGGCTGCAAATCCAGCGCCAAGTAGCTCAGCAGCGGAGATATCCGATCGAAACGCGACCACCCCCAATTGCCTGAAAACAACCGGCGATAAGGGAGCACGCGGCACCAAGGGCTCGAAAAGCGATCCTTGCAGCCCCTCCACGTCGCGCAATAGCGCGAACCGACCTCATCAAGGTCACAGTGCTCATGCCACGCCCATACTGAAATCACCCGACGCAGAGACGACACCGGCCAGTGAATGAGCGCGAGTTGTCGGAACAACCGACTGGAATGAGGAGGGACTTCCATGCGATTGCGACAAGCGCTGTTTTTTCACGGCATTGGTCGCGGCAAAGCATGGAACCGGCAACTCTTGGAGGCAATCAAGGCCATCGTGATCGAGCGACAGCCGAGCCTCAACCTCCGCAAGCTGCACCGCATCACGGTAGGTTTCGATCTTAATGCCATGCTCCATGAGCACGGCGCATCGCTAAAAAGATCCGCGGCTTTCCATCGGTCTCGAAGTCAGGACAGCCACGTTGGCTCGGCAGGCTGCGTGGTCGGCGCAATGCGCGATGATCGTTATGTCAGCCTGGTCTTCTTAGATGCCACCTACTTGGCTGATCTGGTCGACAAACCGCAAACAGAAGGAGTTGCCTCCAACATCGCCACCCATGAGCTGGCGCACGTGGCGCTCAACCACTGGCAAACCCAACCCTCTTCGGCCCATGTTTTCCCAACAAGAGATCCCGACTGGCGCTATGAAGTGCTGCGGTTCTTGACCCTGAACCTCTGGGACGAATACGCGGCATGCAGACTGAGCGCCCGCTTTGGCGATCCGGTGGCGGTCGCCAGTAACTTTGCCGGGTGCCTTCGTTGTAAAACAGCGGACCTGCCGACATTGCGGCTCTACACTCGCAAGGACTGGCGAGCCACATCAGCTATCAAGACATTTGTGCAAGCGGTAGCTGCCGCGCGGGAGCCCCTCCTGAGTGCCGCCTATTTGATGGGGCATCTCGATGGACTCGGTGCGGCGGTGAGCATCGAGGATCTCTGCCCGTCGGCACGACGCAGCCCGTTGAATGTGTGCTGGTCGGTCTTGCGTCAGGAGCTTCGCCTGCTGTGGCAACGATACGAACCTAATTTCACCTTCGACATGCTCGACGGTCTGGTGCCGGTATTGATGGAGGCCGTCAAGATCTGCGGTGGCAGGCGCATGTTCATCGACATGCACTCCACTGCCGACTTGGCTGGTGACTCCCTCTTCTGCACTTATGACGCTTGAAGATCCCGCCAAGACGCTGGCCGAATCGCCTATGACGAAGAGCAGATGCTCGCCACATGCCATCTTCCGCTTGTGTCTTGTCGGTCGCTCATGCACATCAACTTCACAAAGCCGCGCAATCCATTTGTAGGTGAAACACCTTGGGAGCGCCACAGACCAAAGAGGTTCATTCTTTGATTGAAGATCGAACGGAGAAACGAACGCGCGCCAATCGCTTCAAACGCTACAACTTGCGCCCCATCGCAGATTCATGCGCGTTGATCTTTCACCGGTTTTCGCGTCACGATGTAGATCAGTTGGCCAACTCGCCTAGCGAATAACAACAGCTCGGATCCAGAAAGTTCTTCTGCGACTCGTCCGCTCCTGACAATCGCAATAGCGGATCTGACCCGTTGCCCTTCAGTTGCGCGAGGCTCCTTTGAGCTCCAACGGCAATACCCTGACCACATGGTCAATGGATGCGGTTTGTAGAGAGTCTCCTTTTTAGTCCCAAGGATGGGTTTAAGTGAGTCAGTTGTTTCGCCCTGAAGTTGCCGAGCACTCGGCCACCCATTGGCTCGGCACCGTTCGCTTGGCGATGCCGCTGCCGTTTCGCTTGTGGGCCGCCGCCGCCGTGCTGACGGGGCTGGGGATTGCCCTGTGGTTGGGTCTGGGGAGCTACACCCGACGGGAGCATGTCAGCGGCATTCTGGTCCCCCAAGCCGGACTCGTTGAGCTGTCGTCCACCGCCACTGGCATCGTGAGCCGCCTTCTCGTGAATGAGGGCGACCGCGTCAACGCCGATCAGCCGCTTCTTGTCGTGTCCAGCGAGCATGTGAGCGAGTCGTTGGGCAGCACAGAGAGCGGCGTGAGCAGGCTTCTGCAACTCTAGCAATCACAACTGCTCAGCGACATATCCGACACACAGAAGGTGGCGGGCCAACAGGCTGACGATCTGAAGCGCCAACTGGTCAAACTTGGGGATCAACTGGAAAAACTTGATCACCAACTCTCCATCGAGCAAAAGCAGATCGATTTTCAGCAAGAAATCCTGGACAAGATGACGCCTCTACTCGGCCGGGGCTACGTCGCTCTCATTGAAGTTCAGCAACAGAAGTCTTCTCTCCTCTCCGCACAAGGCCAGTATCAATCGCTTCTTCAACAGCGCGACGGCATTGAGCAACAGTTGGTGGCGCTTCGAGACCAACTCGACCAACTGCCATCGAACACATCCGTCAAAGTCGGTGACCTCAAACGACAAGCCGAACAAGTCGCGCAAACGCTCGCTCAAAATGAGGCGGGACGAGCAAGCGTGATCCGAGCGCCGCGTGATGGCCTGGTTTCTTCGCTCCTGGTTCGCAAAGGTCAGCTGGTCAATGCGTCCCAAACCGTCATTTCGGTCGAACCAGCGGACGCAACATTGCAAGCGCAGCTGCTGGTTCCGAGCAGGGCCATTGGATTCATCCATGAAGGCGCCCAGGTGGTCCTTCACTATCAGGCATACCCCTATCAAAAGTTTGGCCTTCAGCATGGCCTGGTGAGAAAAGTCTCGGGCAGCGCGCTGTCTCCAAGTGAAGTTAACGCTTTGCTTGGCGGACAGACCCAGACCACTGAACCACTTTATCGCGTGTTGGTGGACCTCCCGAGCCAAAGCGTAATGGCCTATGGCCATTCCGAACACCTCAGGCCAGGCATGGCGGTGGACGGTGATCTGCTTCTGGATCGGCGACGGATCATCGAGTGGGTTTTTGAGCCGCTGCTCGCGGCAAAGCGTCAATTGGAGGCCAAGTAATGGATGCGCGCCAGGATGCCTCCGCATCCTCATTCGATCCCAGCGCACCCGAAAGCCTGGGGCAAAGGCTGCGATTCCGCCGAGAAAAGCAGCTGCCTTTGACGCTTCAGGCCGAAGCTGGCGAATGCGGCTTGGCCTGCTTGGCCATGATCGCTGCCTATCACGGCAACCACTCCGGCCTGCCTGCGCTTCGCTTGCAGTTTCCTCAATCGCTCAAAGGGAGCAGCGCAAGGCAGTTGATTGATATCGGCGAGGAACTCGGTCTGCAAGCCCGAGCGCTCCGTCTTGACCTGCATGAGCTGGCCAAGCTCAAGACCCCGTGCATTCTTCATTGGGACATGGACCACTTTGTGGTCCTCAAGTCTGTCAGCAAGCGAGCCGTGGTCATTCATGATCCCGCGGTCGGTGTGCGCACCGTTCCCATCGCGTCACTCTCGGAACATTTCACTGGGGTAGCGATCGAGTTTACGCGGGGGCCAACCTTCCAACGCCGAAGCGCGGATCCACCCGTCGCGCTTCGGCAACTGGCCGGCTCGATCCAGGGCCTTGGAGCCGGGCTCCTTACCCTATTCGGGTTGGCGCTCGTCCTTGAACTATTCGCCCTGGTCACCCCTTTGCTCACCCAGTTTGTCGTCGACCAGGTTCTCGCCGACGGCGACCACAACTTGCTTGTCATTCTCGCCGTCAGCTTTTCTGGCCTTCTCTTTCTTCAAGTGCTCATTTCTTCCTTGCGGGGATGGACGGTCACCTGGCTGAGCTCCCATTTCAATCTCGCGTGGACTGGGAACGTCTTCCAACATCTGATGCGTCTGCCCCAGTCATTCTTTCTAGCAAGGCACTTGGGCGACGTTGTGTCTCGCTTTGGTGCCATCGAGAGCATCCAACAGACGTTGACCACACGCTTCGTGGAAGTGGTCCTCGATGGCTTGATGGCAGCCGTTACGCTGATCATGCTCTTTGTATACAACCCCACCATGATGTCCATCACCTTGGGCGCAGTGGTCGTCTACGCACTGCTTCGCCTGCTCTACTTCAAAATCTATCGTGAAGCCAATCTCAGCCAGATCGTCGTTGCCGCCAAGCAGCGGAGCAGTTTTCTTGAATCCATTCGTGGTGTGCAAACCATCCGCCTCTTCAACCTTGGGGCGATGCAAACCTCCAGATATCTCAACACCACGGTCGATTCGATCAACACGTCCATCGCTGTGCAGCGTCTCGACTTGCTTTTCGGTGCCCTCAACGCGCTCTCGGCAGGAGCCCAACGGATAGCCGTGCTTTGCGTCGGCGCGTATCTCGTTCTCGATGGGAAGTTCACCGTTGGCATGCTCATGGCATTCTCTTCCTATGCCGAGCAGTTCACTGCCCGATCGACCAACCTCGTGGACTACGGTATTGAGCTCCGAATGCTCAAACTCCAGGCCGAGCGCCTGGCTGACATCGTTCTCACACAACCTGAGAAGCACACCGAGTCCATCTACATCGGCCCCGAACCAGCACCGAGCATCGCCTTTCGCAATGTGAGCTTTCGATACGGTGAGGCCGATCCATGGGTGATTCGGGACTGCTCCTTCACGATCAAGGCGGGAGAGTCCGTCGCTATCGTTGGGGCTTCGGGGTGCGGCAAGAGCACGATAGCTAGGTTATTGCTGGGCCTGCTCGATCCGCAACAAGGCACCATCGAAGTGGGCGGTATCGATCTCCATCATTTGGGAAAGAAGGCCTTTCGCTCCATGGCATCGAGTGTCATGCAGGACGACCGCCTTTTCGCAGGAACGATCGCTGAAAACATATCGCTTTTCGACCCATCGATTACCGCCGACCGAGTGGAGCACGTCGCCAGGTTGGCCAACCTTCACCATGACATCGTTCGCATGCCCATGGGCTATCGAAGCCTTGTTGGTGACATGGGGTCATCGCTGTCGGGCGGTCAACAACAGCGCCTCCTCCTTGCGCGCGCCTTATACAGAAACCCAAAGATACTGGTCATGGACGAGGCCACCAGTCACCTGGATGTTGAAACAGAGCGTTCGATCAATGAAGTCCTAAAGGATCTTCCCGTAACAAGAATCATGATTGCCCATCGGGCCGAGACGATTGCCTGCGCGGGCAGCATCATCGAAGTGAGCAACGGAACTGCGCGGCATCGATACCAA
>Ga0209760_100180_pt1 | contig 33283 bp, 29 predicted proteins | sample AraplaCL_Cvi_mLB_FD_184267 | JGI IMG/M metagenome (GOLD analysis project Ga0209760, IMG submission 184267) | Arabidopsis root microbial communities from the University of North Carolina, USA - plate scrape CL_Cvi_mLB (SPAdes) (version 2) | ecosystem: Host-associated > Plants > Roots > Endosphere ... | reverse complement strand
GTGGCTGATATCGTCTTGTGAGTGCCCACACAGATTGTCTGATAAATTGTTAAAGAGCAGTGAGTTACGCGCTTTCGCTTGCTAACTCGAGGTGGCGTATATTACGCTTTCCTCATTCAGTGTCAACCGTTTATTTTATCCGGTTGCCGCTGTTTTTAATCTTTCCGACCCGGTCACTTCGTGATGTTGTTCACGTTGTTCCCTGTCGATGGAGCGGCATTATAGGGAGTTCTCAGCAGGCCGCAAGGGCTAATTTTAAGAAAAAACACCGTTTGCTGCATTACACAGCAAACCCACTGCTTATACCGTGTTTTGCACAGATTTATCCACAGAGGCGCAGGAATCTCAAATTTTGCGAGCGTCGCGCAATCGTTTTCGCTACAATTTCGCGCGTCAGTTTTCACTGCCCTTTAGGGGTAATAAATGAAAAGTCAGTCGCCGAAGGGAAGTTATCCAAGCTCAATCCCGCGTTTTTCTGCAAATTGCTCTATATAAAGAGAAGAAAAGCGTCATTGAATTCAGATAACGCTCTTTACTGCGACTCCAAAGCCAAGGATATAACCACCATGCAACAATCTCGTCCAATCCGCCGTGCCCTGCTCAGTGTTTCTGACAAAGCCGGTATCGTAGAATTCGCCCAGGCTCTGTCTTCGCGTGGCGTTGAATTACTTTCCACTGGCGGCACCGCCAGCCTGTTGGCGAAAGCCGGCCTGCCAGTCACTGAAGTCTCTGACTACACCGGCTTCCCGGAAATGATGGATGGACGCGTCAAAACCCTGCACCCGAAAGTTCACGGTGGCATCCTCGGTCGTCGCGGGAAAGATGATGAAATCATGGCACAACATTCCATTGCGCCAATCGACATGGTGGTCGTTAACCTTTATCCGTTCGCACAAACCGTCGCACGTCCAGATTGTTCACTGGAAGATGCGGTAGAAAACATTGATATCGGCGGCCCTACCATGGTTCGCTCGGCAGCGAAGAACCATAAAGATGTGGCGATCGTAGTAAAGAGCAGCGATTACGCTTCTATTATTGAAGAGATGGATGCCAACAACAGCTCGCTGACGCTGGCGACTCGTTTCAACCTGGCGATTAAAGCCTTTGAACACACCGCCTCTTACGACGGCATGATTGCTAACTACTTTGGCACGATGGTTCCGGCTTACCACGGTGATACTGAATCGGCTTCCGGCCAGTTCCCGCGCACACTGAATCTCAGCTATATAAAGAAACAAGATATGCGTTATGGCGAGAACAGCCATCAGAACGCTGCCTTCTATATAGAAGAGAACGTCAGCGAAGCTTCGGTTGCCACTTCTACCCAGCTGCAGGGCAAAGCACTTTCCTATAACAACATTGCGGATACCGATGCGGCTCTGGAATGTGTGAAAGAGTTTGCTGAACCGGCCTGCGTCATTGTCAAACACGCCAACCCTTGCGGCGTTGCTATCGGCGACAGCATACTGGCAGCTTATGAACGCGCCTATCAGACTGACCCGACCTCAGCTTTCGGCGGCATTATCGCCTTCAACCGTGAACTGGATGCTGAAACGGCAAAAGCGATCATCAGCCGTCAGTTTGTGGAAGTGATCATCGCACCATCGGTAAGTGCCGAGGCACTGACACTCACCGCCGCGAAACAAAACATTCGTGTACTGACCTGCGGACAATGGGAAGGTCGCCAGAAAGCGCTCGACTTCAAACGTGTTAACGGCGGCCTGCTGGTTCAGGATCGCGATTTGGGTATGGTTGATACCGCTGATCTGCGTGTGGTATCCGAGCGCCAGCCGACAGAGCAGGAACTGACAGATGCCCTGTTCTGCTGGAAAGTCGCAAAATTCGTCAAATCCAACGCCATTGTGTATGCACGAGACAAAATGACCATCGGTATCGGCGCAGGCCAGATGAGCCGCGTTTACTCCGCTAAAATTGCCGGTATTAAAGCCGCTGACGAAGGCCTGGAAGTAGCCGGTTCCGTAATGGCTTCTGATGCCTTCTTCCCGTTCCGCGACGGTATCGACGCTGCGGCAGCGGTAGGTATTACCTGTGTTATCCAGCCAGGCGGTTCTATCCGTGACGATGAAGTGATCGCCGCGGCAAACGAACACGGCATTGCGATGCTGTTCACCGACATGCGCCACTTCCGTCATTAATTTTCTTTTAGCGGGTGCGTTGCGCCCGCTCACCGGAGTCTTCGAATGAATATTTTAATTATCGGTAACGGCGGGCGTGAACATGCACTGGCATGGAAGGCATCGCAGTCACCTTTGGCTGATAAAGTCTTTGTTGCGCCTGGCAATGCAGGTACCGCGCTGGAGCCGTTGCTGGAAAACGTGGACATCGCCGCCACTGACATCGCCGGTTTGCTGGCTTTCGCTAAAAGTCATGACATCGGCCTGACCATTGTTGGCCCTGAAGCGCCACTGGTAATTGGCGTAGTTGATGCTTTCCGCGCAGCCGGTCTGAAAATCTTTGGCCCGACGCAGGAAGCCGCGCAACTGGAAGGTTCTAAAGCCTTCACTAAGGATTTTCTGGCTCGTCATAACATCCCAAGTGCCGATTATCAGAACTTCACCGAAATCGAACCCGCCCTGACTTATCTGCGTAGCAAGGGGGCACCGATTGTCATCAAAGCCGATGGTCTGGCAGCAGGTAAAGGCGTCATTGTTGCGATGACGTTGAAAGAAGCGGAAGACGCCGTTCACGACATGCTGGCGGGAAATGCTTTCGGTGATGCAGGTCATCGCATTGTTATCGAGGAATTCCTCGATGGCGAAGAAGCCAGTTTCATCGTCATGGTCGACGGCAGCAATGTGTTACCGATGGCGACCAGTCAGGATCACAAACGCGTGGGTGACGGCGACAGCGGTCCGAACACGGGCGGCATGGGAGCCTATTCTCCGGCGCCGGTCGTAACCGATGAAATCCATCAACGCGTGATGGATCAGGTCATCTGGCCGACTGTTCGCGGTATGGCGGCGGAAAATAACACTTATACCGGTTTCCTGTATGCCGGTCTGATGATTTCAGCCGACGGCCAGCCGAAAGTGATCGAGTTCAACTGCCGTTTCGGCGATCCGGAAACTCAGCCGATCATGTTACGTCTGCGTTCTGATCTTGTGGATTTATGCCTGGCCGGTGCTGAAGGTCGTCTGGGTGATAAAACATCTGAGTGGGATCCGCGACCGTCTCTGGGTGTCGTGCTCGCAGCCGGTGGCTACCCTGCTGATTATAAAACCGGAGACGTTATTCATGGCCTGCCGCTGGAAGAAGTGCCGGATGGTAAAGTCTTCCACGCAGGGACCCGTTTGCAGGATGAACGTGTGGTCACTAATGGCGGTCGCGTGTTATGTGTGACGGCATTGGGTAAAACGGTGGAAGCAGCCCAGGCACGCGCTTATGATTTAGCGAAAGACATTCATTGGGAAGGTAGTTTCTGCCGCAAAGACATCGGTTATCGCGCCATCGACCGCGAACGTAATCAGTAATTACATCTCACCCGACGATCAAAAAAGGCACGCTTCGGCGTGCCTTTTCAATAGTGAAAACGGGATCACAGATCAGACTCTTTTGGTTCCCATTTACAGAAATCTTCATTGGCGACCAGCAACAGTTCGTTGCCTTGCGGAGCCGTCAGCCAGGCTAAGCCCAGATTATCATTACTTCGGCTGGCCCGTTTCGCCAGCCAGACCTGTGAACGGACGGTCAGTGCCGGCGTCACCTGCTCGCCTGCGCAGGTCGTTATTAACCCTTTGCGCCAGCGTGCCTGGACCAGCCGGACATTCCCTGCCCGCAGCGCATTGCTCAGATCGAGGGTTTTTGACGCTTCATATTTATAGCGTTCGATTTCGTCTGACGATAACTTCTCGCGGCGCTCAGGGAGTTGTCGCTGCATAAAGCTAACGTTGCCACCCTCGTCAAAACGCAGCATGACACCCAAATCAGTTTTAGTCGCATGGGTTTCTTTAATCAGGTGCAATTGCCCCTGCTGGAATTCGTATCGGGTAATAATTGTATCGCCGCCGTAATAGGGGCTATAGACGTTGAGAATGGTTTGAGGCTCGTGCTGTGCGCTGTCTTCGCGCCAGAGCCGGTTGATACCTTGATCAGCGACATAGCCGCTGGCAAAGAATAACTCAGGGCCTTTTTTAGAACTGCAACCCACCAGACCGAGCACCAGTAAACCTGCTACCAGTCCGGGGGTGATAAACTGAAGGGCCTTAAAGGCCCCCCCGCTTATTCTTTTCACTGCAAGCAATTACTTAACAGCGTCTTTCAGAGCTTTACCAGAAACGAACGCAGGCACGTTTGCAGCTGCGATTTTGATTTCTTTACCAGTCTGTGGGTTACGACCAGTACGCTCGTTACGATGATTTACCTTGAAAGTCCCGAAACCAACTAATTGTACAGCATCACCTTCTTTCAGAGACTCGGTAATAGCAGACAGGGTAGATTCAAGAGCAACTTTGGCCTGTGCTTTGGAAAGATCAGCTTTGTCCGCAATTACATCAATCAGTTGAGTCTTGTTCATAAGTTATCCTTTACAGTGTGTTTATCGTTTGCAAAGCATCAAGTGCGACGGATATGCCGATTGACAGCACCCTCCTGCATACACGCACCGATAGCCACTTTTTTTACGCCCCCCAAATGTAGACCAGACAGGGTGCGGATGTGAAGCCTTAAGGCACGACAAATCAGGCGTTAAATCACGTTTTCTTGCCTTATTGCGCTAAATTTATGCCAATGTTACTGACAGCAGCTTCACGCAGGTCAGAACGTAACCCTTTTATTAATTCCAGGTCACGCTCCTCACAGTCAGCCAACAGGCGAAAAATCTCCCATTGGATGTCCCATTCTTCTTCAACGGCAGGAATGACTTTGAGTTCTTCATCGGTCATTTCTTTCCCGGCCTGAGTCATTTCCAGCATCGCGACAGTACGAATTGACGTCTCACTGACGGCAACCGCGTGAGACAGCGTTTCGCCACTCAGACGCGAATGAATCAGTTCGCCTAATGCAATACACGCATCAATGGCCGGATAAACCCCATAGATGTCGTAATCATCAGAAGAAGGCACCGCTTCCTCCAGTTTTTCGAGCTGTGAGTCAAAATTGACCTTGGCGTCTTTTACCACCAGCGTTTCCCAAATTAAATCCAGGATGCGGCGGTAAAGCTGTGGTTCGCCAAACCCGGTTTCCAGGCAAAATGCCTGATAGTTCGGATACATGCGTTCACACAAGCTCGCCATAAACGTCACGTGTTGCCAGCTTTCCAGCTTTTCGAGACGTAAATGAATTGGATTACGTAACATGAGTTGATCTCGTTAACTTTTCTGCGCGGGAGTTTACCTGAAATAAATCAATATCCCTATTCCTTGATTCCTAAAGATCATCACTCAACCGTTGCCAGCGTTGAAACGCCGCCCGGTTTGATGCCACAGCATCCGCCCAACGGGTAGGCTCCGGCAGACGATATTGCCTTATGCACTGTTCGACCCAATAAAACGATGAATCCATGCTGATACGATTACCGGGTGAGATGAATAATGGATTACAGCGTAGCTTGCTGCGCCACACCCAGCCAATCTGTTCATCCCCTTCGTACAGCGCCTGGCGGCTGTGTAGTTCATCGCCTAATGGCAGGAACTGACCGCATAGACGACTTTTCGCCACACCAATCGTCGGCACGTCGATCATCAGACCAAAGTGACTGGCAACGCCGAGACGGCGCGGATGCGCGATCCCTTGCCCGTCGACAAAAACCAAATCAGGCTGCAATGAGAGTTGCTGCCAGGCTTGCAGCAGTGCGGGAAGTTCGCGGAAGGAAAGGAAACCGGGAATGTATGGCATAACAGTGGGAATGCGGGCAATCTGATATTCCACAAGTTCCAGCGTTGGGTAGCGTAAAACAGCCACCGCCGCACGTGTCACCTCACCGCCCTGTTCGAAACCGACATCCACTCCCGCGATCAACGCGGGAGTGATAAATCCTGGCGGATCCTGCAGTTCGATCTGATCTGCGAGAATCCTTTGTTCTTCACGTAAAGCACGGGTATCGATCATACCGGGATTTCACTCGTGATATTGCCGGGACAGGCTATGCACCGCTTCCACAAAGGCACCCGCATTTTCCGGCGGGACATCCTGATGAATGCCGTGGCCCAGATTGAACACATGACCATTGCCTTTGCCGAAACCGGCCAGAATGGTCTCCACTTCCTGTTCTATACGCACTGGCGAGGCATACAACATTGAAGGATCCATGTTGCCCTGAATCGCGACTTTGTCACCCACACGACGGCGTGCATCGGCAATATCGGTGGTCCAGTCCAGACCCAGCGCATCGCACCCCGTTGCGGCCATCGCTTCCAGCCACTGACCACCGCCTTTGGTAAACAGAGTCACCGGCACACGACGTCCTTCGTTTTCACGGATCAGACCATCAACAATTTTGTGCATATAGTTCAGGGAGAATTCGCGGTAATCGCGAGGAGTCAACACGCCGCCCCAGGTGTCAAAAATCATCACAGACTGGGCGCCAGCTTTGATCTGTGCATTAAGGTAAAGAATGACGCTGTCTGCCACTTTATCGAGTAACAGATGCATAGTCGCCGGATCGGCGTACATCATCTTTTTGATTTTGGTGAAGGCTTTACTGCTGCCCCCTTCTACCATATACGTCGCCAGCGTCCACGGGCTGCCGGAGAAACCGATAAGCGGTACTTCACCTTGCAGGTTTTTACGGATGGTACGCACGGCATTCATGACATACCCGAGTTCCATTTCAGGATCCGGAACCGGCAGTTTTTCGACATCGGCACGATTCGTCAGTGGTGAAGAAAAACGCGGGCCTTCACCGGCTTCAAAATAGAGCCCCAGCCCCATCGCATCAGGAATGGTCAGGATGTCAGAGAACAGGATCGCCGCATCCAGCGGATAGCGACGAAGCGGCTGCAAAGTCACTTCACAGGCCAGCTCGGCATTCTTGCACAGCGACATAAAATCACCGGCTTCAGCGCGGGTTGCTTTGTACTCCGGCAAATAACGACCAGCCTGACGCATCATCCAGACCGGTGTAATGTCCACTGGCTGACGTAACAAAGCACGCAGGTAACGGTCGTTTTTCAACTCATTCATTCTTGCTCTTTCCTTCAGTATTCGGGCCGCCCGACAATCATCTGACAGCATTCTATCACGTAAAATCGCCTCTACTCTTCGTGTTCGGCACGACAAAGGGCAACGGTGTCTTCAATCAGGCGGCGCGCAATCGTCCCGGGCGGTGGCAACTGCGGCAATGCATCAAAGCGATACCAATTCGCGTTAAGCAACTCTTTCGGGTCATGTTGTATGTCGCCACTGTCGTAATCCGCCATAAATGCCATCATCAGCGAATTGGGGAACGGCCAGGGCTGGGAACTGATGTAACGGACATTTTTCACCCGGATGTTACTTTCTTCCATCACTTCACGTGCCACAGTTTCTTCCAGGGTTTCTCCGACTTCCACGAAACCCGCCAGAACCGTGTGAATACCATTACGATGGCGGACATGCTGCGCAAGCAAAATCTCATCCCCCTTACGGATAGCCACAATGATGCAGGGCGCAATCTGCGGATAATAGCGTTCGCGACAGTGCCCGCAGAGTGCAGCCCACTCGGTTTTGCTGACGTGCATTTCATGTCCGCAGTAACCGCAAAACTTGTGAGAACGGTAAAACTCTGACAACTGCACACCACGCCCGACCAACTGGAATAATCCGCGATCTTGATCCAGCAACTGACGGGCAGAAATCATATGGTTTGGCATCGTCTGACGAACCAGCCAGACAGGTTCGCCCTGCCATTCGCCGATCTGCCGCGCTGTTTTACCGGTCAGAGAAAATTGTGCGGCGCTGCCAAACGGCAGTTCACCCTCAGGCAGCCATAGCTTGCCTTCCTGGCTGATGATCCACCAACCGTTGTGTTGCTCAGTAATCTGTAATTCCATAATTGTTGTTGCATAACCTCGTCGGGACTGACAATCTGAGTAAGATATTTACATATTAGTAACTTTTGGTTACTTTTTTTGTCGCTCACGGAGTCAACCATGCTAAATCGTCTGGAAAGACTGACCCAACGCGTTGGTGGCAGTAATGAGTTAGTGGATCAATGGCTGCACGCACGCAAAGAACTGCTGGTTTCGTACTGCACTTTCGTCGGTCTGAAACCCAATAAAGAAAAACATACACCTTTGAATGAAAAGGCGCTGGACAGTTTTTGCCATCATCTGGTCGACTATCTTTCTGCCGGGCATTTTCATCTCTATCCACGCATCATTGAAGAAGTCGATGGCGCAGGCAGCCCGAAAAAAGTACAGGCGGCAAAAATCTACCCTGCTCTGGAGCTGAATACTGAAGCTATCATGGCTTTCCATGACAGTTACACAGAAACTGATATTGACGATGACAATGCTTTCGCCTTTCACTATGCATTATCGGATATCGGTGAGGCATTAGATGCCCGTTTTCAACTGGAAGATCAATTAATTATCATGGCTTTTGAGCCAGCCCCGGAGAGTGTGCCACCTTCGGAAAATGAACCTGATCTCGCCAGACCGGCTTAACACGTTGCCACAATAAAACCCTGCTCAGGGTTATGGTTTTACTTGTAGTTTAAAAAAACGCCTCCTATATTGAGGCTTCTTGTCGGAGTGCCTAGCGCATAATTTTCTGTTGAGAATTACGCCAGGCTGAGACCGTTAATTCGGGATCCGCGGAACCTGATCGGGTTAGTACCCGCGAAGGGAACAAGAGTAATGTTATGCGTTCAGCGCAATCAGGCATCTGCCTGCATAAGGCCGCCCGTGCTGCACCGCCCATTTTTACTCCTGCCGTAAACCTCCTGACAAGCAATTTTCCATCACGTTTTTTTGCGAGGAATTTGCTATGTCGAGTACCCAAAAACCCGTTATTTCTGAAAAGAAACCGTCAAATCGCCGTGAACAACGCGCGCAGGCACAATCGTTTATCGACAGCTTGCAGGGCGAAGCTTTCCCCAACTCCCGGCGTATTTATCTTGAAGCTGACCGCGAAGATATCCGCGTGCCGATGCGTGAAATCCAGCTCAGCCCGACGCTGGTCGGCGGCGGCAAAGACAATCCGCAGTTCGAAGAAAACGAAGCAATTCCTGTTTACGACACCGCCGGACCTTACGGTGATCCGGCTGCAGTTATCGACGTGCATACCGGTCTGGGAAAATTACGCGCCCGCTGGATAAACGAGCGTGCGGACACGCAGGAACTTTCACAGGTCAGTTCCGGTTTTACTCAGCAGCGGCTGGCGGATGACGGGCTGGACCACCTCCGCTTCGAACACCTGCCGCGCCCTCGCAAAGCCATTGCGGGTAAAAATGTCACGCAACTGCATTACGCCCGCAAAGGCATCATCACACCTGAGATGGAATTTATCGCCATTCGCGAAAATATGGGGCGTGAACGGATCCGCGGCGAGGTTCTGCGCCAGCAACATCCCGGCGAAAGCTTTGGCGCGCATCTGCCCGCCAGTATCACTGCAGAGTTTGTGCGACAGGAAGTGGCTGCCGGGCGCGCGATTATTCCCGCCAACATTAACCACCCTGAATCAGAGCCGATGATCATCGGGCGTAATTTCCTGGTGAAAGTGAACGCTAATATCGGCAACTCGGCGGTGACATCTTCCATCGAAGAAGAAGTGGAGAAACTGGTGTGGTCGACACGCTGGGGCGCGGACACCGTAATGGATCTCTCCACCGGACGTTATATACATGAAACCCGTGAATGGATCCTGCGTAACAGTCCGGTACCGATCGGCACCGTGCCGATTTATCAGGCCCTGGAAAAAGTGAACGGTGTGGCCGAAGATCTGAACTGGGAAATATTCCGCGATACATTGCTTGAACAGGCCGAGCAAGGCGTCGATTACTTCACCATTCACGCCGGTGTGTTGCTGCGTTATGTGCCGATGACCGCCAAACGCCTGACCGGGATCGTGTCGCGCGGCGGTTCGATCATGGCGAAATGGTGTCTGTCACATCATCGCGAAAGCTTCCTGTTTGAGCATTTCCGCGAGATCTGTGAAATCTGCGCCGCCTATGATGTCTCGCTTTCATTGGGCGACGGCCTGCGTCCGGGTTCGATTCAGGATGCCAATGACGAAGCGCAATTCGCCGAATTACGCACACTGGGCGAACTGACCAAAATTGCCTGGGAATACGATGTTCAGGTGATGATCGAAGGTCCGGGACATGTGCCGATGCAGATGATCCGCCGCAACATGACCGAAGAGCTCGAGCATTGTCACGAAGCCCCGTTCTATACCCTTGGTCCGCTGACTACCGATATCGCGCCGGGTTACGATCACTTTACGTCCGGTATTGGCGCCGCGATGATTGGCTGGTTTGGCTGCGCCATGCTCTGTTATGTCACGCCGAAAGAGCATCTGGGCCTGCCGAACAAAGAAGACGTTAAGCAGGGTTTGATTACCTACAAAATCGCAGCACATGCTGCCGATTTAGCCAAAGGCCATCCGGGTGCCCAAATCCGCGATAACGCCATGTCAAAAGCGCGTTTCGAATTCCGCTGGGAAGATCAGTTTAATCTGGCTCTCGATCCGGCAACGGCACGCGCCTACCACGATGAAACGCTGCCGCAGGAATCCGGCAAAGTTGCACACTTCTGCTCGATGTGTGGCCCGAAATTCTGCTCGATGAAAATCACTCAGGAAGTTCGCGATTACGCCGCTGCGCTTGAAGCCAAAGCCCAGCCAATAGAACTCGTTGAATCCGGTATGGCGCAGATGTCTGCCGAATTCCGTTCGCGCGGCGGTGAGCTTTATCACCCGGCCGATAACCTCAGTTCGGAGAGCAGCAAATGAATCCGTCCTCTCAATCCTTTCCTGCCGTTCCATTCCACCTCGGTTTATATCCGGTCGTTGATACCGTGGAATGGATTGCCCGTCTGCTGGACGCGGGCGTTAAAACACTGCAACTGCGTGTGAAAGATTTGCCTGATGAGCAAGCCGAGCCAGCAATTATTGATGCCATCGCGCTCGGTAAAAAATATCAGGCCCGGTTATTCATCAACGATTACTGGCGTCTGGCGGTCAAGCATCAGGCGTATGGGGTGCATTTGGGTCAGGAAGATCTGGATACTGCCGATCTTGAGGCTATCCGTCAGGCTGGCTTACGGCTGGGCGTTTCCACGCATGACGATGCTGAAATGGCACGCGCTGTCGCGGTGAATCCTTCGTACATCGCCCTCGGCCATATCTTCCCGACGCAGACCAAAGATATGCCTTCGGCGCCGCAAGGGCTGGCAGAACTCACCCGACATGTTAAGAAGCTCGATGGCAGCTTTCCGACGGTGGCCATTGGTGGGATCAGCATCGACCGCGCGGCGTCGGTTCTCGACTGCGGCGTCGGCAGTATAGCCGTCGTCAGTGCCATTACTCAGGCGGCGGACTGGCGTGCAGCGACGGCACAACTGCTGGCCTTATGCGCCAGCAAGGTGCCGCAAGATGCTTAACGATGCGGCTTTTATGCGCTACAGCCGCCAGTTGATGCTGGAGGAATTCGGTCCGCTGGCACAGGAAAAATTACAGGCGGCGAAAGTACTGATTGTCGGCCTTGGTGGCCTCGGCTCTCCCGCAGCCTTGTACCTGGCAGCAGCAGGCGTAGGTAAGCTGATTCTGGCCGATGACGATCAATTGCATATCACCAATCTTCAGCGGCAAATCCTCTACCGTACGGCAGATCTCGATCAGCCCAAAGCCGTTCTGGCAAAGCGTGAACTGCTGCGCCTGAATCCGCTTTGCGAAGCGGTGGCCATCACGGAACGTCTGTCGGGAGAAGCATTGACCCGTGCCGTATCGGACGCCGATATCGTTCTGGATTGCAGCGATAACATGGAAACCCGGCATGCAGTTAATAAAGTTTGTGTGGATGCCGGTAAAACCTTGATCAGCGGCAGCGCCGTCGGATTCAGCGGACAACTTCTGGTTATTGAAGCCCCTTACGCTCACGGTTGTTACGCCTGTTTATATCCGGATCAGGAAACCGTACAGCGCAACTGCCGTACATCCGGCGTGCTCGGCCCGGTGGTCGGTACCATTGGTACATTGCAGGCACTGGAAGCGCTGAAGATTCTGGCTGGTATGCCTTCTGTACTGAGCGGCAAATTACGTCTGTTCGATGGAAAAACGCAAAACTGGCGTTCACTGCAACTCACGCGTTCATCTGCCTGTGCCATCTGCGGAGGCCACGTGTGAACATTCTGGTCAATGATGAACCACACCAATTCAGTCAACCGCTCACGTTACTAAACCTGCTCAATTTGCTGGCGTTAAACCCTGCAGGCAGCGCACTGGCGGTTAACCAGGTCATTATCCCCCGTGATAACTGGCCAGCTCATTTACTGGAAGACGGTGATGAGATCTTGCTCTTTCAGGCGATAGCCGGAGGCTGACATGTTAAAAATTGCTGATACCACATTCACGTCGCACCTTTTTACCGGAACAGGAAAATTCGCCAGTCCGGCGTTGATGCAACAAGCGCTTGAAGCATCTGGCTCTCAGCTGGTGACTATGGCGATGAAACGCATCGATCTGCGTCGCGGAGGTGATGATATTCTGTCTCCTCTGCAACAGCTCGGCATCCGTTTGCTGCCCAATACATCGGGCGCTAAAACAGCTGAAGAGGCAGTATTTGCCGCACAACTGGCAAGAGAAGCACTGGGCACAAACTGGGTGAAACTTGAAATTCATCCCGACGTAAAATATCTGCTGCCCGATGCCGTTGAAACATTGAAAGCCGCAGAGATTCTGGTGAAACAGGGATTTGTTGTTTTGCCGTATTGCAGCGCAGATCCGGTGCTGTGTAAACGTCTGGAAGAAGCGGGCTGCGCCGCCGTCATGCCGCTGGGTGCGCCGATCGGTTCCAATCAGGGGCTGCAAACCCGTGATTTTCTGCAAATCATCATCGAGCAGGCTCGCATTCCGGTCGTTGTTGATGCTGGCATTGGTGCACCAAGCCAGGCCGCTGAAGCGCTGGAAATGGGGGCCGATGCCGTGCTGGTCAATACGGCGATGGCTGTCGCAGGTGATCCGGTTGCTATGGCAACGGCATTCAGACTGGCCGTTCAGGCCGGGATTATCGCCCGTCAAAGCGGATTAGGCGGCAGACAACGACACGCCAGCGCATCCAGCCCGCTGACCGGTTTCCTCAATACCTCGCAGGTGTTGTCATGAATAACTTCACAGATGTGTGGTCAACGCTGGACTGGGATGATATTTCACTGCGTATCAATAGCAAAACATCCCGTGATGTCGAACAGGCGCTCAGCCGCAACAAAATCAGTCGTGAAGATTTCATGGCATTGATTTCTCCCGCCGCGCTGCCTTACCTGGAACCGATGGCGCAACGCGCGCAACAACTCACGCGCCAGCGATTCGGCAATACGGTGAATTTCTTCGCGCCATTGTATTTATCCAATCTTTGCGCCAACGAATGTACGTATTGCGGCTTTTCGATGAGCAATAAAATCAAACGTAAAACGCTGGACGAAGATGAAATCAGGCGGGAATGCGAAGCGCTGAATGCGCTGGGTTTCAAACATCTGTTGCTGGTCACCGGCGAACATAAGGGAAAGGTCGGCATGGACTATTTCCGCCGTCATTTCCCCGTGATCAGAAGCCATTTCGATTCACTGATGATTGAGGTTCAGCCGCTGCAACAGGAAGAATATGCTGAGCTGAAAACGCTGGGGCTGGATGGCGTGCTGGTTTATCAGGAAACCTATCACGCGCCTACCTATGCTTTGCATCATCTTCGCGGACAGAAACAGGATTTCTTCTGGCGGCTGGAAACACCAGACCGGCTCGGGCGTGCGGGAATCGACAAAATCGGTTTGGGGGCGCTGTTCGGACTTTCTGGCAACTGGAGGACTGACAGCTATATGGTGGCCGAACATTTGTTGTATCTGCAACAAACCTACTGGCAAAGTCGCTATTCGGTGGCGTTTCCAAGACTGCGACCTTGTACCGGTGGCATCGAACCGGCTTCCCTGCTGGAAGAAAATCAGCTGTTACAACTGATTTGCGCTTTCAGAATGCTCGCGCCGGATGTCGAGCTCTCACTGTCGACACGCGAATCCCCCTATTTCCGGGATCACGTTATTCCGCTGGCGATCAACACTGTCAGTGCAGGATCTAAAACACAGCCCGGTGGCTATGCCGATAATCATCCTGAACTTGAACAATTTGCACCGCACGACAACCGTTCACCTCAGCACGTAGCGAACGCATTGACCCGAGCCGGGCTGCAACCGGTCTGGAAAGACTGGGACAGTTTTTTGGGGCGCGTCTCGCAGGAAAATGTCGCCGGATGGCAAACAAGTAAACTCTCAGGAATGCAGATTCCATAAAGTAATTTTGCCCCTCGCACCAGCAGGCCAGGAGCATTAATGTGCTTTTGCCACTGCATATTCGCAACTGGCCGGCGCCACTCATCCCGGCGCTGCTTCCAAATAGCCGGAACAGGTTATCGTCCAGTTCCCTGTTCCGGCTCCTCTTTTCAGATCGTTTCAACTCGCACACTTCAGGCAAAAAAAAACCGCTCCCGAAGGAGCGGTTCTATGCGTTTCGACAGAAGACGATTAATCGTCGCTGTTACCGAAACCTGCGTTCAGCAGTTCAGCCAGGTTAGCCGTTGCTTCATCCGCGCTGACTTGCGGTACAACTGGCACTTCGCCTTGTGCTTTACGGCGTGCACGATCCTGGTGATAAGCGTAACCGGTACCGGCTGGGATCAGACGGCCAACGATAACGTTCTCTTTCAGGCCACGCAGTTCATCACGTTTACCCGCAACAGCGGCTTCGGTAAGAACGCGCGTGGTTTCCTGGAACGACGCTGCAGAGATGAAGGATTCGGTCGCCAAAGAGGCTTTGGTGATACCGAGCAGATCACGGGTAAAGGTCGCCGTGATTTTGCCTTCAGCTTCCAGCTGGCGGTTAGCGATTTTAACGCGAGACATTTCTGCCTGCTCGCCTTCCAGGAAGTCAGTGCCACCAGCGCTAACGATGGTGCCTTTACGCAACATCTGACGAACGATAACTTCGATGTGTTTATCGTTAATCTTAACGCCTTGCAGACGGTAAACTTCCTGCACTTCGTTGGTGATGTAGCGGGTAACCGCGTGAACACCACGTAAACGCAGAATGTCGTGCGGAGACTCAGGGCCGTCAGATACGACGTCACCACGTTCCACAACTTCGCCTTCGAACACGTTCAGCTGACGCCATTTAGGAATCATTTCTTCGTAAGCATCGCTGCCATCCAACGGAGAAATTACCAGACGACGTTTGCCTTTGGTTTCTTTACCGAAGGAGATGATCCCGCTGATTTCAGCAAGGATTGCAGGCTCTTTCGGACGACGTGCTTCGAACAGATCAGCAACGCGTGGCAGACCACCGGTGATGTCCTTGGTACCGCCGGATTCCTGAGGAATACGCGCCAGGGTGTCACCAGAGTGGATCTGAGTACCATCTTCCAGCTGAACAATCGCTTTACCTGGCAGGAAGTATTGAGCAGGCATATCAGTACCTGGGATCAATACGTCGTCGCCTTTAGCATCAACGATTTTCAGTGCAGGACGCAGATCTTTACCGCTACCGGTACGCTCTGCAGAGTCCAGAACCACCAGAGAAGACAAACCGGTCAGGTCGTCGGTCTGGCGGGTAATGGTCTGAGTATCCACCATATCGGCAAAGCGAATGAAACCACTCACTTCACTGATAACTGGCATTGTGTGCGGATCCCAGTTAGCCACGGTTTCGCCGCCGTTAACAGATGCACCATCACCTTTGCCCATCACGGAACCGTAAGGCACTTTATAGCTTTCTTTGGTACGACCGAATTCGTCGATCAATTTCAGCTCAGTGTTACGGGAAGTGATAACCAGTTTGCCGTTAGAGTTGCTAACATGCTTGTGGTTGCTCAGCTTAATGGTACCGGTGTTCTTAACCTGAATGCTGGATTCTGCTGCCGCACGAGATGCCGCACCACCGATGTGGAACGTACGCATCGTCAGCTGGGTACCCGGCTCACCGATGGACTGTGCTGCAATAACACCGATCGCTTCACCTTTGTTGATGATGTGACCACGTGCCAGGTCGCGACCGTAGCAGTTTGCACACACACCAAAGTCGGTTTCGCAACTTACGACTGAACGTACTTTCACACTGTCGACAGAGTTCTCTTCTAACAGATCACACGTCTTCTCGTGAAGCAGGGTGTTACGTGGAACCAGGATATCCGCCGTACCCGGCTTGAGGATATCTTCTGCAGTCACACGACCCAGCACACGTTCGCGCAGTGGTTCTTTAACGTCGCCACCTTCGATGACAGGAGTCATCATGATGCCTTCGTGAGTACCACAGTCGTCTTCGGTCACGACCAGATCCTGTGCCACGTCAACCAGACGACGGGTCAGATAACCGGAGTTAGCCGTTTTCAGTGCGGTATCCGCCAAACCTTTACGAGCACCGTGAGTAGAGATGAAGTACTGGAGTACGTTCAGACCTTCACGGAAGTTCGCGGTGATTGGCGTTTCAATGATGGAACCATCTGGTTTCGCCATCAGGCCACGCATACCAGCCAGCTGACGAATCTGTGCAGCAGAACCACGCGCACCGGAGTCGGCCATCATAAAGATACTGTTGAAGGAAACCTGCTGTTCAACAACACCGTCACGGTTGACGACGTCTTCAACAGACAAGTTTTCCATCATTGCCTTAGCAACACGTTCGTTGGCCGCAGCCCAGATGTCGATCACTTTGTTATAGCGTTCGCCAGCAGTGACCAGACCAGACTGGAACTGTTCCTGGATTTCAGCAACTTCGGTTTCTGCTTCTTCGATGATCTCTGCTTTCTTCGCAGGGATTACCATGTCATCGATACCTACTGACGCGCCTGAACGGGCAGCGTAAGCAAAACCGGTGTACATGATCTGGTCAGCAAAAATAACGGTCGGCTTCAGGCCCAAAATGCGGTAACAGGTGTTCAGCATTTTGGAGATAGCTTTTTTGCCCAGAGGCTGGTTGACGATCGAGAACGGCAGACCTTTTGGCACGATCATCCACAGGATGGCGCGACCGACAGTCGTGTCGATAATCGACGTCTTGTGCGTAACTTCGCCTTCGGTATTTTTGATCTCTTCGGTGATACGCACTTTGACACGCGCATGCAGAGAGGCCAGACCGCCGCGATAAATACGCTCAGCTTCTTTAGGACCGGTCAGAACCATGCCTTCGCCTTTGGCGTTAACACAGTCACGGGTCATATAGTACAGACCCAATACAACGTCCTGAGAAGGAACGATGATTGGCTCGCCGTTCGCAGGTGACAGGATGTTGTTGGTAGACATCATCAACGCACGCGCTTCCAGCTGGGCTTCCAGCGTCAACGGTACGTGAACAGCCATCTGGTCACCATCGAAGTCGGCGTTATATGCCGCACAAACCAGCGGGTGCAGCTGGATTGCTTTACCTTCGATCAGAACCGGTTCAAACGCCTGGATACCCAAACGGTGCAGGGTTGGTGCACGGTTCAGCAGTACCGGGTGTTCGCGGATAACTTCGTCCAGGATATCCCAAACGACAGCTTCTTCGCGCTCAACCATTTTCTTAGCGGCTTTGATGGTGGTGGCCAGACCACGCAGTTCCAGCTTGCCGTAAATGAACGGTTTGAACAGTTCCAGTGCCATTTTCTTCGGCAGACCACACTGGTGCAGACGCAGGTATGGACCTACGGTGATAACGGAACGACCCGAGTAGTCGACACGTTTACCCAGCAGGTTCTGACGGAAACGACCCTGTTTACCTTTAATCATGTCTGCCAGAGATTTCAGCGGACGCTTGTTAGAGCCGGTGATTGCACGACCGCGACGGCCGTTATCCAGCAAAGCATCTACCGCTTCTTGCAGCATACGTTTTTCGTTACGTACGATGATGTCTGGCGCAGCCAGATCCAGCAGGCGTTTCAGACGGTTGTTACGGTTGATAACGCGACGATACAGATCGTTCAGATCTGACGTTGCGAAACGGCCGCCGTCCAACGGAACCAATGGACGCAAGTCTGGCGGCAGTACCGGCAGCACAGTCAGGATCATCCACTCTGGTTTGTTACCAGACTGAACGAACGCTTCCAGCAGCTTGATACGCTTGGTCAGCTTCTTACGTTTGGTTTCGGAGTTGGTTTCGTTCAACTCTTCACGCAGTTGCTCGCACTCTGCTTCCAGGTCCATGTTTTTCAACAGAGCCTGAATTGCTTCCGCACCCATCTTCGCGTCGAACTCATCACCAAACTCTTCCAACGCATCCAGATACTGCTCTTCAGTCAGGATCTGGCGTTTTTCGAGGTTAGTCATGCCGCCTTCGATAACCACATAGGATTCGAAGTACAGAACACGTTCGATGTCACGCAGTGGCATATCCAGCAGCAAACCGATGCGCGATGGCAGCGATTTCAGGAACCAGATGTGTGCAGTCGGGGAAGCCAGTTCGATGTGGCCCATACGCTCACGGCGTACTTTAGTCTGGGTCACTTCAACGCCGCACTTCTCGCAGATCACGCCGCGATGTTTTAAACGCTTGTACTTACCGCACAGGCATTCGTAGTCTTTTACTGGTCCGAAAATACGGGCACAGAAAAGGCCGTCACGTTCTGGTTTGAACGTACGGTAGTTAATGGTTTCTGGCTTCTTAACTTCACCAAAAGACCAAGAACGGATCATGTCTGGCGATGCCAGAGCAATTTTGATCGCATCAAACTCTTCGGTCTTAGTTTGCGCTTTCAGAAACTTTAGTAAGTCTTTCACGGATTGGCTCCCGTCGGGTTAGACCTGTTAGGCACCTGGTCTGTATTGATTAACAGGCAGGTGCCCCTGTGATCAGTGCGAATTCGAGTACTTACTCGTCTTCCAGCTCGATGTTGATACCCAGAGAACGGATTTCTTTCAACAGTACGTTGAAGGATTCCGGCATGCCTGGTTCCATACGATGATCGCCATCTACGATGTTTTTATACATCTTAGTACGGCCATTCACGTCATCGGACTTAACAGTCAGCATTTCCTGCAGGGTATATGCGGCACCATATGCTTCCAGTGCCCACACTTCCATCTCACCGAAGCGCTGACCACCGAACTGAGCTTTACCACCCAGCGGCTGCTGAGTAACAAGGCTGTAAGAACCGGTAGAACGCGCGTGCATCTTATCGTCAACAAGGTGGTTCAGTTTCAGCATGTACATGTAGCCGACGGTAACCTGACGCTCGAATTGCTCGCCGGTACGGCCGTCAAACAGTGTGATCTGACCAGAGGTTGGGATTCCGCCCATTTCAAGCAGTTGCTTGATCTCTGTCTCTTTCGCACCGTCGAAGACTGGTGTCGCGATTGGCATACCTTTTTTCAGGTTCTCAGCCAGACGCAATACTTCGTCATCGGTAAAGGTGGTCAGATCCACTTTCTGACGTACGTCGTCGCCCAGATCATAGGCACGCTGGATGAACTCGCGCAGCTTAGAAACTTCTTCCTGTTTCTTCAGCATGGCATTGATTTTTTCACCAATACCTTTCGCGGCCATACCCAGGTGGGTTTCCAAAATCTGACCAATGTTCATACGTGATGGAACGCCCAGCGGGTTCAGTACGATATCAACAGGAGTCCCGTTTTCATCGTAAGGCATATCTTCGATCGGGTTGATCTTGGAGATAACACCTTTGTTACCGTGGCGGCCTGCCATTTTGTCACCAGGCTGGATTTGACGTTTAACGGCCAAATACACTTTAACGATTTTCAGCACACCTGGTGCCAGATCATCGCCCTGAGTGATTTTACGACGCTTAGCTTCGAGTTTTTTCTCAAACTCGGATTTCAGTTCGTCGTACTGTTCAGCAAGCTGTTCCAACTGATTCTGTTTGTCTTCGTCAGTCAGTGACAGTTCTAACCAACGATCGCGAGGCAATTTGCCCAGCTTGTCAGCTTCAACACCGCCAGCAACCAGCGCAGACTGGATACGTGCAAACAGACCGGCTTCCAGGATCTGCAGTTCTTCAGTCAGGTCTTTCTTCGCCTGCTTCAGCTGCATCTCTTCGATTTCCAACGCACGCTTGTCTTTTTCCACGCCATCGCGGGTGAAGACTTGCACGTCGATAACCGTACCGGACACGCCGTTTGGTACACGCAGAGAAGAGTCTTTAACGTCAGACGCTTTCTCACCGAAGATCGCACGCAGCAGTTTCTCTTCCGGCGTCAGCTGGGTTTCGCCTTTAGGCGTTACCTTACCCACCAGAATGTCACCACCGGTCACTTCAGCACCGATATAAACGATACCGGATTCATCCAGTTTGGAGAGCGCAGCTTCACCCACATTAGGGATGTCAGCGGTGATCTCTTCAGGCCCTAACTTGGTGTCACGGGACACACATGCCAGTTCCTGGATATGGATGGTCGTGAAGCGGTCTTCCTGCACAACACGTTCGGAGACCAAGATGGAGTCTTCGAAGTTGTAACCGTTCCAAGGCATGAACGCGACACGCATGTTCTGACCCAGAGCCAGTTCGCCAAGATCTGTAGACGGACCATCTGCCAGCACGTCGCCGCGCTCGATTGGCTCGCCCAGATTCACACACGGCATCTGGTTGATGCAGGTGTTCTGGTTAGAACGGGTGTATTTGGTCAGGTTATAAATGTCGATACCTGCTTCGCCCGGGTACATCTCTTCTTCGTTAACACGAATAACGATACGGGATGCATCCACGTACTGAACAATACCGCCACGTTTGGCTACGGCAGTAACACCGGAGTCAACTGCTACAGCACGTTCCATACCAGTACCTACCAGCGGCTTATCAGCGCGCAGAGTCGGAACTGCCTGACGTTGCATGTTCGCACCCATCAATGCACGGTTGGCGTCATCGTGTTCCAGGAATGGAATCAATGAAGCACCAACGGATACAACCTGTTGGGTGGAAACGTCCATGTAGTCAACCTGATCGCGGCTGAAGAGGCTTGATTCGCCTTTGCTACGACAAGTGACCAGGTCTTCAATGAAGCGCCCTTCTTCGTCCAGGTTGGAGTTCGCCTGAGCGATTACGAAGTTGCCTTCTTCAATGGCAGACAGATAGTTGATTTCATCAGTCACCAGACCATCACGCACGCGACGGTAAGGGGTTTCCAGGAAACCGTACTCATTGGTCTGTGCATAGACAGACAAGGAGTTGATCAGACCGATGTTTGGACCTTCTGGCGTTTCGATTGGACATACGCGACCGTAGTGAGTCGGGTGTACGTCTCGAACTTCAAAGCCAGCACGTTCGCGGGTCAAACCGCCCGGGCCCAATGCAGAGATACGACGCTTGTGCGTGATCTCGGACAACGGGTTGTTCTGGTCCATAAATTGTGACAACTGGCTTGAGCCGAAGAATTCTTTCACCGCAGCCGAAATCGGCTTAGCGTTGATCATATCCTGAGGCATCAGTGTGTCGAGGTCGCCCAGAGAAAGACGCTCTTTAACAGCACGCTCAACACGAACCAGACCAACACGGAATTGGTTTTCAGCCATTTCGCCGACGGAACGAATACGACGGTTGCCCAAGTGGTCGATATCATCCACTTCGCCCTGGCCGTTACGAATGCCGATCAGCTTTTTCATTACCTGAATGATGTCGTCTTTGCTCAGGATACCTGAACCTTCGATTTCATCACGCAACAGAGAACGGTTGAACTTCATACGACCTACAGCAGACAGGTCGTAACGATCTTCAGAGAAGAACAGGTTCTCAAACAGGCTTTCCGCCGCTTCACGCGTTGGTGGCTCACCAGGACGCATCATTCGGTAGATTTCAACCAGTGCGCTCAGGCGATCGCTGGTTGGGTCGACGCGAATGGTCTCGGACATGTACGCGCCATGATCGAGGTCATTGGTGAACAGCGTTTCAATGGTTTTGTGACCGGACTGGCTCAGTTTAGCAAGCAGGTCCAGAGACAATTCCATGTTAGCCGGGACGATCAGCTCACCGGTATTGGTGTCGATGTAGTCTTTAGAGACCACTTTCCCTGCGATGTATTCAACAGGAACTTCGATGCGCTGAATTTCGTCTTTTTCAAGCTGACGAATATGACGGGCAGTGATGCGGCGGCCTTTTTCTACATAGACTTTGCCGTCAGCTTCGATATCAAAGGAAGCTGTTTCACCACGCAGGCGCTCAGGTACCAGTTCCATCTGCAACTTGTTGTCGCGGATCTGGTAAGTCACCTTGTCAAAGAACAGGTCAAGGATCTGTTCAGTCGTGTAATTTAATGCACGCAGAATGATGGTCGCAGGCAATTTACGGCGACGGTCAATACGTACAAACAGGTTGTCTTTCGGATCAAACTCGAAATCTAACCATGAACCGCGGTAAGGGATGATACGCGCGTTATAAAGCACTTTACCCGAAGAGTGGGTTTTACCCTTATCGCTGTCGAAGAATACGCCCGGACTACGGTGCAGCTGAGATACGATAACCCTCTCAGTACCGTTAATCACAAAGGTACCATTTTCGGTCATGAGCGGAATTTCGCCCATATAGACTTCTTGTTCCTTGATGTCTTTGACCGTACCTTCTGGTGCTTCACGTTCGTAGATTACCAGGCGCAGTTTTACGCGCAGTGGCGCGGAGAACGTCACACCACGGATCTGGCATTCTTTAACGTCGAATACAGGCTCACCAAGACGGTAGCTAACGTATTGCAGCTCAGAGTTACCGCTGTAGCTCTTGATAGGGAATACAGAACGGAATGCAGCTTCCAGACCGTACTGGCCTTCCGGATCTTGCTCGATAAACTTCTGGAACGAGTCAAGCTGGATAGAAAGGAGATATGGAATGTCCAAAACTTGTGGACGTTTACCAAAATCCTTACGAATGCGTTTTTTCTCGGTATAGGAGTAAACCATAGGGTTCCTCAGCTCGCTGATCAGTGACCCAATCTTGTCTGCCCTGAGAAGGACAGTTCATGCAACACCGTTTATGTCGACCGGAAAGCAGAAACGCTTCCCGCAATATCTGTTTTCTACCACTCTTAAATCATTTCGTTGTGCGTTATCTGTAGATGAGCTACAGCAAGAGGCAACAATATATTAAGGCGTCTATAGAAAGAGATATTAGAGTAGTTCAGTGCTCAAACAGTGTGAAACACCACTGACACTCTATAGCGCAAAAAGGCTGGTGACTAAAAAGTCACCAGCCATCAGCCTGTTAGGACAGGCTGCACTCCGGGAAGTTAAACTTACTTAACTTCAACAGAAGCACCAGCTTCTTCCAGAGATTTTTTCAGAGCTTCAGCGTCGTCTTTGCTGATGCCTTCTTTCAGAGCTGCTGGAGCAGACTCAACCAGGTCTTTCGCTTCTTTCAGACCCAGGCCAGTCGCGGTGCGAACAGCTTTGATAACTGCAACTTTGTTCGCGCCAACAGCGGCCAGAACAACGTCGAACTCAGTTTTTTCTTCAACAGCTTCAGCAGCAGCAGCAGGACCTGCAACAGCAGCAGCAGCAGAAACGCCGAATTTTTCTTCCATAGCGGAGATCAGTTCAACGATTTCCATTACAGACAGAGCTGCAACGCCTTCAATGATTTGTTCTTTAGTGATTGACATTTCAAGTGTTCCTAGAATTCAGAAATAGTTTATACGTAAGCAAATGAACGAGATAAAAAAGGCTGATTAAGCAGCTTCTTTCTGATCGCGTACAGCAGCCAGAGTGCGAACCAATTTGCCTGCAGAGGCTTCTTTCATGGTTGCCATCAGGCGTGCGATTGCTTCTTCGTAAGTAGGCAGAGTTGCCAAGCGGTCAATTTGAGCCGCAGAGATAAACTCACCTTCAAAGGCCGCAGCTTTAACCTCAAATTTTGCATTCGCTTTAGCGAAATCTTTGAACAAACGGGCAGCAGCGCCTGGGTGTTCAGTAGAGAATGCAATCAAGGTTGGACCGACAAACGTGTCTTTCAGGCACTCAAACTGAGTACCTTCCACGACGCGACGCATCAAGGTGTTGCGAACAACACGCATGTAAACGCCAGCTTCACGACCTGCTTTACGCAGTTCAGTCATTTTATCTACAGTTACGCCACGAGAATCCGCAACAACCGCAGACAGCGCGCCTTTGGCTACTTCGATGACTTCAGCAACAATCGCTTGTTTGTCTTGAAGATTTAATGCCATTAGCTTTTTGCTCCTGGATTTAGCCGGGGAACCCCCCCGGAACTCACATCACTTGTCATCGAGAATCGATAATAAGCGTTCAAACACGGTGAGCAGAGAATCCAGCAAAGACAAATCTTAATTCTTTATAAAAAAGACAAAGAAATATTTTCTTCAGGCTCTGTCACCGTCTACGCAGGAAGGATTAAGCCCCTTTCAGGGCACCTGCGGTCTTGGACGGAGGTCTGGATAGGCCAGACTCCAACCGAAAAATCTTGGTTTCGCATTAACGAAACAACGGGCCATAGATTCTAGACAAATCTATCGCCCGCGTAAAGCGATAAACGTCAGCAGTTAATTAGCTAACTGTTGCGCTCAGGCCGCTTTGATCAACAGAAAGACCCGCACCCATGGTAGTGGACAGGCTTACTTTCTTGATGAAAACGCCTTTAGCCTGGGAAGGCTTCGCTTTTTTCAGAGCGACCAACAGAGCTTCCAGGTTTTCTTTCAGCTTGTCGGATTCGAAATCAACCTTACCGATAGTGGTATGGATGATGCCGTTTTTGTCGTTACGGTAACGAACCTGGCCTGCTTTAGCGTTCTTAACCGCTTCAGCAACGTTAGGTGTTACAGTACCAACTTTCGGGTTAGGCATCAGACCGCGTGGGCCCAGAACCTGACCTAATTGGCCAACAACGCGCATTGCATCTGGAGATGCGATAACAACGTCGAAGTTCATTTCGCCTTTTTTGATCAGGTCAGCCAGATCTTCCATACCTACCAGTTCAGCGCCTGCAGCTTTAGCAGCTTCAGCGTTTGCACCTTGGGTGAAGACGGCAACGCGAACAGAACGACCGGTGCCGTGTGGCAGTACGGTTGCGCCGCGAACGTTTTGATCTGATTTACGAGCGTCGATGCCGAGGTTAACAGCAACGTCAACGCTTTCTACGAATTTAGCAGTGGCCAGCTCTTTGAGCAGAGCAACGGCTTCGGTGATGTCATACTGTTTAGTAGCATCAACTTTGTCACGGATCACGCGCATGCGCTTGGTCAGCTTAGCCATTTATTAATCCTCCACTACCAGGCCCATGGAACGAGCAGTACCTTCGATGGAGCGAGTCATCGCTTCAACGTCAGAACCAGTCATGTCCGCAGCTTTGGTTTCTGCGATTTCACGAACCTGAGCACTCGTTACTTTACCCACTTTGTCTTTGTTCGGCTTGCCGGAACCAGACTTGATACCAGCCGCTTTCTTCAGCAGTACTGCTGCAGGAGGGGTTTTGGTAACAAAGGTGAAAGAACGGTCAGAATAAACAGTAATAACAACAGGAATTGGCAGGCCTTTTTCCATGCTATCAGTCTTAGCATTGAACGCCTTACAGAATTCCATGATGTTCACGCCTTGTTGACCCAGAGCTGGACCAACTGGCGGACTTGGGTTTGCCATACCAGCTGCAACTTGCAGCTTAACGTAGGCTTGTACTTTCTTGGCCATGGTAAATATCCTCGTTTGGGTGATATCGCCTGTTTGAAGAGGCTCCCCGTTATTTACAGTACTTTGTTCTTTAAAATTTATGTGCTGAGACTGCACATAAAAACAAAAGGCGCGAAATTATAGTTCAATTTCGCGCCTTGTACAACATCTGTTCTAGTGAATGTTTAGAACGTTGTTGTTAGCCTTTTTCAACCTGACCGAAGTCCAGTTCAACCGGTGTTGCACGGCCAAAAATGGAAACAGACACTTTCAGGCGGCTTTTCTCGTAATCAACTTCTTCGACCACACCATTGAAGTCCGCAAACGGACCGTCATTAACACGTACCAGTTCACCTGGTTCGAACAACGTTTTAGGACGTGGTTTATCACCCACTTGTTGCAGGCGATTCATGATCGCATCAACTTCTTTATCGCTGATTGGTGCAGGACGATCTGACGTTCCGCCAATGAAGCCCATAACACGAGGAACGCTGCGAACTAAGTGCCAGCTGGCGTCATTCATCACCATCTGTACCAGCACATAACCTGGGAAGAATTTACGTTCGCTTTTACGGCGCAGGCCACCACGAATCTCAACCACTTCTTCGGTTGGAACCATGACTTCACCAAACAGTTCTTCCATGTCATGTAATTTGATGTGCTCACGCAGCGATTGTGCTACGCGGCCTTCAAAGCCAGAAAACGCCTGAACGACGTACCAACGTTTTTTAGGTGCTTCAGACATTAGAACCTCAAGCCAGTAATGAAAGATACCAGGCGGACTAAAATACCATCCAGCCCCCACAGAATCAGTGACATAACGGCAGTTACCGCAGCAACGATCAGTGTGGTATGCAATGTTTCCTGGCGCGTTGGCCAAATGACTTTACGTACTTCAGTACGCGCTTCACGAGCAAACGCGACCGTCGCTTTGCCTTTAGTGGTCAGTAAAGCCACTGCGCCTGCAATTGCGATAATAACAACTACGGCTAACGCGCGTAACGGCAGGCTGTATGCACGGTAATAATAGTTACCGACAATAGCTACAACCAACAAAACGGCAACAATCAGCCACTTTACCGCTTCCAGGCCGCGCCCGCTCCCTTGAGCCTCGGTATTCGCACTCATAAACCAACCCGTCACAATGATTCAGAACAAACAACTTTGCCTCGCATTGCGAGGCAAACCAAACCGATCGATGCTCTACTTGAGCGCAATTCGGTGTTTTACGCTATATCTCAGAGCCTATCTCACCAGTGATTATGACGTATAAATCGCTGATGAGATAGGTTCTAGCGCCACAGCGTAGAAAAAAGGGCATCAAATGATGCCCTTTTAGTGTGTATTACGTCAACGAATAGTGACAAAAAACTATCAGCGATTAAGCGATAACTTTAGCAACAACACCAGCACCTACAGTACGGCCGCCTTCACGGATTGCGAAACGCAGACCGTCATCCATCGCGATTGGGTGGATCAGGGTAACAACCATGTTCACGTTGTCACCAGGCATAACCATCTCAACGCCTTCTGGCAGTTCGATAGTACCGGTCACGTCAGTTGTACGGAAGTAGAACTGTGGACGGTAACCTTTGAAGAATGGAGTATGACGACCACCTTCATCTTTGCTCAGGATGTACACTTCGGAATCAAACTTGGTGTGTGGTTTGATTGAACCTGGTTTAGCCAGAACCTGACCACGTTCGATATCTTCACGTTTGATACCACGCAGCAGAACACCAACGTTCTCACCAGCACGGCCTTCGTCCAGCAGTTTGCGGAACATTTCAACGCCCGTACAAGTAGACTTAACAGTGTCCTTGATACCGACGATTTCAACTTCTTCGCCCACTTTAACGATACCGCGCTCTACACGACCGGTAACAACTGTACCACGGCCGGAGATGGAGAATACGTCTTCGATTGGCAGCAGGAATGGCTTATCGATAGCACGCTCTGGCAATGGAATGTAGCTGTCCAGTGCTTCTGCCAGTTCGATGATTTTCGCTTCCCAAGTGGCATCGCCTTCCAGTGCTTTCAGCGCTGAACCTTTGATGACCGGGATGTCGTCGCCTGGGAATTCGTAAGCAGACAGAAGTTCACGAACTTCCATTTCTACCAGTTCCAGCAGCTCTTCGTCATCTACCATGTCGCATTTGTTCATGAACACGATCATGTATGGAACGCCAACCTGGCGACCCAGCAGGATGTGCTCACGAGTCTGAGGCATAGGGCCGTCAGTTGCAGCAACAACCAGGATAGCGCCGTCCATCTGTGCAGCACCGGTGATCATGTTTTTCACGTAGTCGGCGTGCCCTGGGCAGTCAACGTGCGCGTAGTGACGAGTCGGGGTGTCATATTCAACGTGAGAAGTGTTGATGGTGATACCACGAGCTTTTTCTTCTGGTGCGTTATCGATCTGGTCGAATGCGCGTGCAGAACCGCCGTAGGTTTTAGCCAGAACGGTAGTGATTGCTGCAGTCAGGGTAGTTTTACCGTGGTCAACATGGCCGATAGTACCAACGTTAACGTGCGGTTTGTTACGTTCAAATTTTTCTTTAGACATCGATTGTCCCTCTAAGACACGGTTAAATCGGTGGTATCACCACATCAACCAAGCATTTGCTTGACGAATTAGTTTACAGAAAGAAAATCAGGAGGGAGAATTTGGAAGTGGTGCTGATAGGCAGATTCGAACTGCCGACCTCACCCTTACCAAGGGTGCGCTCTACCAACTGAGCTATATCAGCACATACTTGGAGCGGGCAGTGGGAATCGAACCCACATCATCAGCTTGGAAGGCTGAGGTAATAGCCATTATACGATGCCCGCATCCTGGAACTCGGCTACCTGATTGTTCTGAAGAACTTGAAGACGGGGAAAAGGACGTGAGACACTTAATTCCTCACCTTCACCTGAAGCGACTCTTTCACTTCAAGCTGCCTCATTACTAAGGCTTATATGGTGGTGGGGGAAGGATTCGAACCTTCGAAGTCGATGACGGCAGATTTACAGTCTGCTCCCTTTGGCCGCTCGGGAACCCCACCTAATTGTTAAGTACTTGAATGGTGCCGGCACCAAGAGTCGAACTCGGGACCTACTGATTACAAGTCAGTTGCTCTACCAACTGAGCTATGCCGGCATCAAGTGCTGCGCATTCTATGGAGACTTTACGGGGTATGCAACAAAAAAATTGCATGTTTTGCACTATCGCTCATGTTTTATTCAAAAAGTAAGCTTTTTCCCTTTTTCCGCTGTTTAAGGGGTGAAAATATATCCAAAAGTGCGACTTCTTCATACCTGTCTGAGCAAGATATGAACCACTTTCCTACACTTCATTAATGAAATAAATCCTTCGCAGAGCTTAACCGTCTCATTTATGCACTGAAAATGTGCTTTTGCCTCACAAATGAACATCAAAAGGCATTTCTTTATCAGTTACACCTGATTTCAAGGCCATTTATATTGGCGCAGTTCTTGCACTCTTCATTGCGTACGCACTGTTTTGTTATTTTAAGGAGTGCAGCTATGAAAATTGTCATGCTCAACGCCGCAACATTGCCTGTTTATAGAGATGAACTGGCACAACTTCTCATCGAAGCCAACAGTACAGGCGCTTGCGTGGGGTTCCCGCACGTCACCGGACAAAGAGAGGCGGAAGACTCTTTTCATGATTTACGCCCTGCACTAACTCAAAATGAGCGACTGCTTTGGATCGCCAGAGATGAACAAGGTGTCATTGGGACCGTTCAGCTCGATCTGGCCCATTCTCCGGATTTACCTCATCAGGCCGAAGTGAGTACTTTGCTGGTCTGTGCCCGTGCGAGACGACGCGGCGTCGGTCGTCTGTTAATGCGTGCACTGGAAAATACCGCACAGAACCTGCGTTGCTCCGTTCTGTCTTCAGATATGCAGTCAGGTTCGGACGCCGAAGCTTTCTATCGGGCTCAGGGTTATCGCTGTGCGACACTCAGGCAAGACTCAGCCCGTTACAGCAGAAAAAATGAAGTAGTCTATTACAAACAACTACCGCCCTTCACCTGCGCCTCTCACCCCCTCTTTTAGTCTGTGAAAGTGCGGTGAGTATTTCATCGCACTTTCACAGACTTTCCTCACTTGCATAAGTTTCTCAAAAATTTTTAAACTCAATCAAAGAAATCGATAAGTTATAAGAAAAAGATCTCCCTCAAAAATTAAGGTGTCTATAATATGCTGCTGGTTTACTGTCTGGAGTTGGCGTGATCGCCTTTCCTGACCTGCGCTAACAGGCAGACTTTAACTTATGAAAAAAAGAGACCCATCTTTGGCAACTCCTTATCTGCAGTTTGATCGTACGCAGTGGGCAGCCTTACGTGATTCAGTACCACTCACGCTCAAAGAGGCTGAAGTGGTGAACCTGAAAGGCATAAACGAGGATTTATCCCTCGAGGAAGTCGCGCAGATCTATCTGCCACTTTCACGCCTTCTCAATTTTTACATCAGTTCCAACCTGCGCCGACAAGCCGTGCTTGAGCAGTTCCTCGGTACAGATGGACAGAAAATTCCTTATATCATTGGAATTGCTGGGAGTGTAGCGGTAGGTAAAAGTACGACAGCCCGCGTCCTCCAGGCATTATTAAGCCGTTGGCCAGAGCATCGCTCAGTAGAGCTGATCACCACAGATGGTTTCCTCTATCCCAATAAGACGCTCCAGGAGCGTGGGATCATGAAGAAAAAAGGATTCCCTCAATCTTACGATATGCACCAGCTGGTGAATTTCGTTTCAGAGGTTAAGTCAGGGGCACGACATGTTACCGCGCCAGTCTATTCACATCTGATCTACGATGTGATACCTGATGGCAATAAAGTTATTGAGCAGCCAGATATTTTGATCCTTGAAGGGCTTAATGTCTTACAAAGTGGCATGGATTATCCTCATGATCCACATCGTGTATTTGTTTCCGACTTTGTCGATTTCTCTATATACGTTGACGCACCTGAAAATTTATTGCAGAGCTGGTATATCAATCGTTTCTTGAAATTCCGCCAAGGCGCTTTCTCAGACCCAGATTCTTATTTCCACCATTATGCAAAATTGCCAGAAGAAGAAGCTGTGAATATTGCGACACAGTTATGGAATGAGATTAATGGTTTGAATTTAAAGGAGAACATTCTCCCAACCCGTGAAAGAGCCAGCCTAATCTTGACGAAAAGTGCTAATCACGCTGTTGAAAGTGTTCGGCTGAGAAAATAAATTTACTGTCGTTAACGAATAAAGGAGAGCCTGATACTCTCCTTTATTTTAGTCAGATACCGCGCAGTGAAATCTCACCGCCAATATAAGGTTTAACTACCGCATCCTGTTCAAGCAACAAAGCACCCTGCGGATCAATCCCGCGCTCGATACCATGAATTTCCTGGTCACCGATGAGTAACTTAACCTGACGATCAAGGAAATTATCTAAACCACGCCAGCGGGGAATAAAAGGTGCTAATCCTTCCTGTTCGAAATGTAATAATGCTGACCTTAACTCTTTCAGCAGCATTGCTGTGAGTTCATTGCGGTCAATATTAACACCCGCCTCCTGCAAATTTATCCATCCCTGAGTGATGGCGTCAGAAGCCGGTTCACGCATTTTGAGGTTAATGCCCGCGCCGATAACCAACTGTGCCGCATCGCCGGTTTTACCTGTCAGTTCAACCAGTATCCCAGCCAGCTTACGGTCATTAAGATAAAGATCATTTGGCCATTTCACCCGTACATCTTTAGCTCCAAGGCGCTGAAGCACCTCAGCCATGACAATCCCGATAACCAGGCTTAGCCCCATTGCGGCGGCAGGCCCTTGTTCCAGCTTCCAGTACATAGAAAGATAAAGATTACTGCCAAACGGTGAGAACCATTTTCGCCCGCGACGTCCCCGGCCGGCCTGCTGATATTCCGCAACACATGCGTCGCCAGAGCTTAATTCACCAATTCGGTCTAAAAGATACTGATTGGTTGAATCAATAACGGACAGAACTCTGACCTGACCCGCCGGAAGCAGCTTGAGGATTTTCTCCTCGTCGAGCAGTTGGATAGGATATGGCAGGCTATAACCTTTACCCGGCACTGTAAATATATCAACGCCCCAGTCACGTACCGTCTGGATGTGTTTATTAATTGCTGCACGGCTCATGCCAATGACTGTACCTAACTGCTCACCGGAATGAAATTCACCATCAGCCAAAATGGAGATCAGTTGCAGAGGAACGGTAATATCTTTCATGACAGCGCATCCACGGCGTCCACTTCACCCTTCGCGGCGATAAAACGAACCTCTGGTTCAAGCCAGATACTAAATTTCTCTGCAACAACATCACGTACATATTTAGCCAATGCACGTACATCAGCGCTGCTCGCATGATCTTTATTAATCAGTACTAACGCCTGTTTATCGTGAACTGCTGCGCCGCCAACGGTAAAACCTTTCAAACCAGCCTGTTCAATCAACCATCCGGCAGCAAGTTTAATTTGCCCATTAGCTTGTGGATAAGACGGCATAGAAGGATATTCGTTGCTGATTTTCTCTGCCACAGAAGCGTCAACAGCAGGGTTCTTGTAGAAACTCCCCGCATTGCCGGTAATGGCGGGGTCAGGTAATTTGCTCTGCCGCATCGCGCAAACTAAATCAAAGATCTGACGGGGGCTAACAGTCTCAGGATCTAAGCGAGTCAGCTCCCCATAACTCAATTTCGGCTGCCATTGTTTTCTCAGCTTCAGGCCTACGGCAATAATGGCATACCCTTCTTTATAGGAATGTTTAAATATACTCTCGCGATAACCAAACTGGCATTCGTCGGATTGCACGCGGATGACCTTTTCGCTCTGCAAATCCAAAACATCCACATAACCACAGATACTCTGCAGTTCGACACCATATGCACCTATGTTTTGAATAGGAGCAGAACCTACGCATCCGGGAATTAAAGCAAGATTCTCCAGACCTGGAATATCATGCTCTAATGCATAACAAACCAATTGATGCCAATTCTCACCAGCCCCCACATGCAGCAACCATTCCTCTGCATTTTCATCCAGCTCAATACCTTTGATCCGGTTCAGCACTACTGACCCTGCAAAATTCTCCAGGAAAAGAACATTACTTCCTTCGCCTAAAAGTAAAAAAGGCTGCTCCTTTTCCTTCGCTGATTTCCATGCTGCTATGAGTTGTTCAGTGTTCTGGACATGCGTGATTTCAGCAGCATAAGCCGCCAGAGAAAAAGTATTCAGGGATTGAAGAGAAGTGTCGCCAATCGACATAGCAATATTACTCATGAGTGACTTATTTGTGCTTAGTTTAACCGATCCGATATCCTGATACGCAGAGTTTTATAAGTTGGGGTGGGCCTCAAGACCAATAAACAAAGTCCATGCAGAGCTAAATTTCCCATAGCAAAAAGCCCCGTACTTTCGTACGGGGCTTTCCACTTATTTGATGCCTGGCAGTTCCCTACTCTCGCATGGGGAGACCCCACACTACCATCGGCGCTACGGCGTTTCACTTCTGAGTTCGGCATGGGGTCAGGTGGGACCACCGCGCTA
>Ga0209760_100136_pt1 | contig 46971 bp, 38 predicted proteins | sample AraplaCL_Cvi_mLB_FD_184267 | JGI IMG/M metagenome (GOLD analysis project Ga0209760, IMG submission 184267) | Arabidopsis root microbial communities from the University of North Carolina, USA - plate scrape CL_Cvi_mLB (SPAdes) (version 2) | ecosystem: Host-associated > Plants > Roots > Endosphere ... | reverse complement strand
GTAGGAGCCGGCTTGCCGGCGAAGGCGATCTTGCGGGCCCCTTCGCTGGCAAGCCAGCTCCTACGGGAGGCGGGGACATCGCGGGGGCTTCTGTAGGAGCCGGCTTGCCGGCGAAGGCGATCTTGCGGGCCTCTTCGCAGGCAAGCCAGTTCCTACGGGAGGCAGGGACATCGCGGGGGCTTCTGTAGGAGCCGGCTTGCCGGCGAAGGCGGTCTTGCGGGCCTCTTCGCTGGCAAGCCAGCTCCTACGGGAGGCGGGGACATCGCGGGGGCTTCTATGGCGAGGTCAGGGCGTGCAGGCGCTCGGTGTCGAGGATTTCGATCTCGCCATAGCTCAAGCGCAGGATGCCCTGGTGCTGCAGGTCCTTGAGGATCTGGTTGGTGGTCTGGCGCGACAGCGAGAGCATCAGCGCCAGTTGTTCCTGGGGCAGTTGCAGCACGCGGCGGGCCTGGGCTACTTCACCGTAGCCGGCGGCCATCGCCAGCAGGCGGCTGGCCACCCGCGCCGGGGCCGGCATCAGGCTTAACTGCTCCAGGTTGATAAAGGCCAGGCGCAGTTTGTGGCTCATCAGCAAGGCAAACTGGCGCCAGTATTGCGGCTGCTGCTCCAGCAGTTGCAGCAGGTTCGCCTGCGGCACCTGGAGCAGGGTGCAGGCGCCCTCGGCGTAGGCATCGTGGGTACGGGGCTGGCCGTCGAACAGGCAGATCTCGCCGAACCAGTGCGGCGCCTGCATCAGGCTCAACAACGCCTCCTTGCCCTGTTCGCTGACCGCGCCCACCCGCACCGTGCCCTCCAGCACCGCGTACAGCCCGCAGGGCGGATCGCCGCGCCGGAACAGGCACTGCCCCGCCGTCAGCCGGCGCAGGCGCGCGTTGTCGAGCAGACTATTCTGTAAGGACGCCGGCAGGTGGCGGTACCACTGGCCGGTCATCAGGCATTCACGCCACTGCTGCAGGTCCATGAACAGGTCTTCTCCTCAAGGCATCGGCGTGATTGTCGCCTAGCTGACAGTGCCGTGATCGATGGCCGGGCATGATCGGGCCACCCTTACGGAGGAACAACAATGAAAAGCCTCGTTGATCATCTCAGTCAATACGCTGCCTACCACCGCGACCCACGCAATATCGCCAGCCACTTTATCGGCATTCCGATGATCGTGGTGGCGGTGGCCGTGCTCTTGTCCCGTCCCGCCTGGCCACTGGCGGGGATCCTGGTGTCGCCGGCCGTGCTGCTGGCCCTGGCCTCGTGCGTGTTCTACCTGCGCCTGGAGTTGCGCCTGGGCGTGTTGATGAGTGGGCTGATGGGCCTGTCGGTCTGGGCCGGGCAAGCGCTGGCAGCGCAAAGCACCGGGCTGTGGTTGAGCAGCGGCCTGGGCCTGTTCGTGATCGGTTGGGTGATCCAGTTCATCGGCCATTACTACGAAGGCCGCAAACCGGCCTTTGTCGATGATCTGTCGGGTTTGATCGTCGGTCCGCTGTTCGTGGTGGCCGAACTGGCGTTCCTGCTGGGGCTGCGCCATGACTTGAAACAGGCCATCGAGCAGCGCTCGGGCCCGGTGGCCCTGCGGCACAAGAAAGCCATGATCTGAAACCCGGGCCGGGGGTGCCGAACGCCCCCCCCGGCCAGGTTCTTTCACAGGGTGCCGAACTCCACCCGCACCGTCAGTTCACCCTGGTTGTCCTGCAGGCCGACACCGTAACGCCCGTCCAGGTCGTCATTGATGCACAGTTGCAGTTCCCCTTGGCGGCCCGCCGGTATCTCGGCCAGATCACCGATCAGGAAGGGTTCGCCATCCGCACCGACCCGGCCGATCAATGCCCCTTCACTGGCTCCCGGCAAGGTGTAGCCGGGCTTGGCGAGGTAGAGCGGATTGCCCCGGCCATCCACCATGCCTCCCGCAGGGCTGGCGGACCAGTGCCCGCCGGCATAGCGCACCAGCCGCGGACTCACGCCATTGAGCTGCACCCCGGTGCCTTGCCACGGCCTGTTGGCCTGAACCGTGACCGTGGCGGCCTTGAGCTCGTTGGCCAGCACATCAGCAGCCTGAAACGACAGCGCGGCGATGGTCAGGCTGGGGTTGGCAGTCCCGCTGCTGGGGAATACCCCGTCTCCCACCAGGAACAGATTGGAGTGGTCCCAACTGCGCTGGTGCTTATCCACTACCGAGGTCTTGCGGTCGTCACCCATGCGATAGGTGCCCATCAGGTGCCCGGCCCCCTGGAAGCTGTAGGGCTCGTCATCGTAGATGAAGAATCCGGGGTTCTTATCCGGTGTCGGTTTGAGATTGGTGAGTTCGGTAGCCCCCAACAGCTTGGTGATGATGTAGGTGGCCGCCTGCCGGGCCTGCTTGAAGCCCTCCTTGGTGTAGTCCGACAGCTTGTAGTGAATCTCTGGGCGAGGGATGCCCAGGCGGTCCTTGTACTCGCTGGAAGGCACGATGTAGCAGTCGGCGTGGTCCGGGTCCTTCTCCACCTGCTCCACCAGGAAGGCAATGCGGAATTGACGGGTCAGACGATCATTGAGGGTACGAATCAGATCCTCTCCAAACAACGCCAGGGACGTTGGGTTGGTGTTGCTGTCTTTCTTGCCGTCGATCAGGTCGCACACCGTGGCGTAGGGATCGCCGATCGGCCAGTTCAGGCCCTCGTTGCCGATCTCGATGCGCCACGCCGCACGGTGATGGCGAAAGGCTCCGTCGCGCAGGCTTTCGATGCCCGCCGTGGACACCGGCCCACGATAAGGGAACACCTTCTGCCCCGGCGGCATCAGCCCCCAGGCCAGGTAGATCGGGTGGTCCGCCAGGCTGCGCCCGACCTGGAGACTGCTGTTGGCCACGCCATTGGGTGCCTCGGGACAGGCTGAGTTGAGCAACAGCTTGGGGGTCTCGATGGCATGGGCGGCGATCACATAGCGCTGCCCGAGGGCCACGCCATTGGCGGTGGGCGGGCCGTCCCCCAGCTGGTACTGGATGAACTCGATACCGCTGATGCTGGACTTGCCATCGACCCGGACCTTGCTCGCCACGGTCTGGTACAGCACCCGCACGTTGCCGGTTTCCAGGGCCTTGTTGAGGGTCACCGTGGCGTCGTACTTGGCCTGGATCGGGCAGATCGGCGTGCAGTTGGTATTGCCCGCGCAGACCCGGCGCCCGGCGTAGGGCTCGGAGTTGCGCCCGGCCGGGGTCGGGCTCACCAGCAGCGGCAGGTCGGCGAACGAATGGCCCTGCACCGCCTTGACGAAACTGGCGTCCACCAGGGACAGCGGGATGCTGTGCATGGGGAATTGATAGCCCTCGGGAAAAGTCATGCCCAGGTAACCCTGGTCAGCCACGTCCGCCGCGACGCCAATCTCCGCCTCGGCGCGGCAATAGGCGCTTTGCAGATCCTGGTAGCCGATGGGCCAATCGACCCCGACGCCGTACAGCGACTTGAGGCGAAAGTCGTTGGGCAGCATGCGCAGGCAGGTGGCCACCCAGTGCCAGGTGGTGCCGCCGCCGACCCGCTCATAGGTGCTGGTGAACGCCTCCGGGCCTTTCTGCACCAGGTAGCTGGTCGCGGGCTCTTTCCAGCCGTTGAGCAGGTCGGCAATGGTCGGCCGTGGCGCGTTCTGCTGGTCCGGCTGCAATTGCGGATACAGCTGCGGCTGCAGGTTGCTGGCCGGAGGATAGGGCGACTCCGGGGTCTTCAGGGTGGCGTTGTAGAAGCGCTCCATGTATTGCGTGCGATTGGCCGGAATGCTCGGCCCGGACTCCAGCACCAGGACCTTGATCCCGGCCAGACCCAATTGATAGGCGATGATGCTACCGGCCAGGCCGGCGCCGACTATCACCACATCCGCTTGTTCTGTGCTCATGACGAAGCTCCTTGCTGCCCCTTGGCGGGCACACCGGTAAAGGCCTCCAGGCTCGGCGGCGTCTCGTTCCAGTAGCCGAAATGAAACTGGCTGTAGCCCATGGGATGGGCCTGGGCGACCTTCCAGGCCCAGCTTTGCTGGTACGCCAGGTCGGACACGACCCACTGCTGCCCGGCCTTGAAGCTGCTGGCGTCATAAGGCTGGTACCAGACCCCCAGCAGCCACATTTTCATGATCGAACGACAAGCCTTGGCCGCAGGTGTGGCCGCCGGCTGGCCGTTGCTCATCAGCAACGCCCGGGCGATCTGTTGCGGGCTCTGCTGGTCGGCCACCAGGCTGGCGTACTGGCTCAGCAGGTCATTGAGTTGGGCCTCGGTCAGCTTCGGGCGGATATAGGCCAGAAACTGGCTGGGCAGGTCGATGGGGTCGATCTGCGGCGCCAGCAAGGCCTTGCCGATCCCCAGCAACGCCGAGGACAGGCCGACAAAGTTCTCACGCTCGGTGCTCATGGTTTGCTCCCTGCGGCGCCAGTGGATTGGGCACGCTCCAGCAGATAGGTGAAGTCGGCGAAGGTGGTGCGGGGGTTCTGGGTGACCCGGGTCGTCGCGTTGTTGTGGCAGTCCATGCAACTGGAGGACGCCTGGGGCACCGTGCCCTGGATAAAGGTTTCCAGGGTGGCGTTGGCGAGGAAGGTCGGGGCCGGGCTGCCCAGGGGATTGGTCGGCGACGGCGTCTCGCAGTCGGGGGCCGGATCGGCGGGCCATTGGGTGTCGATCATCTGGTAGTTGGCCCAGACACTCTGCGGGTTGGCCGTGCGCAGCAGCGCCTGGTAGGTGCTGTTCAGTGCCTTGGCGGCCTCGGTCAGCGGGATCTCGCGGACGATCTGCGACGGCGAGGCCTTGACCGCCGGGTTCCAGGGCCGGGGCGGTGGTTCGTTGACCTTGGCCGAGCTGGCAGCGTTGTAGAACAGGTACGGACCTTTGCGCTGCTCCGGTGGGGTGGTTTTTTCCGGCACGTTGTCCACGTGTTCGAAGGTCGACCAGACCCACTGCGGCGCCAGCGCGGTCTTGTGCACGATGTGCAGGCCCACCAGGCCTACCGCCTCGGCCTTGCACGACTCTTCCACGATGGGCCCATGGGTCGGATCGCTGTTGCCGGGGGTGTAGACCAGGGCGTCCACCGTATGGAAGCGGCTGCGCTGGTCGTTGCCGTCCAGCACCTTCCACGAGGCCTTGACCATGATTGCGCCGGGCTGCTGGTGGGGATTGGAGCCGCAGCTGAAGGCCACGCGGTTGTTCGGGTTGGCGGCGAAATACGCCTGCTGGCCCTGGACGCTGTACAGGCCCTTGTCGACGATATCGTTGAACATCGGCCGGTTGACCACGATTTCGTTGCGGGTGTAGGTGCCGCTCTGGTCCACCAGCGGGCCGCTCTGGAACGGCTGGATGAACTCGTCGAGGACACCCGCGACTTTGCCCATCTGTTGCAGCAGGCGCCCGGACTTGAGCCCTTCACAGGGCTTGGGAAGGATCGCCGGGGCATCCCAGGCCAAGGGCTTCTCGCCCTTGGCCCGGAAGATCTGATAGCTCTCTTTCCAGCTTTCCCAGACGGTGGGGCCGTCCTCCTTGCCGATGGGGCCGGCGCCGGGGCTGCCGTCGCCCTGGGCCGGCCAATTGAGGGCGATGAAGGTCTGCCAGGACAGCACGTCGAAATCCCGCTGCAGGCTTTCCAGGGTCGGTGCGGGAGGGGCGGTCACTGCGACGTCGTAGGGTATGTGCGAGGACAGGTCGGGTGGCGCAAGCGCCAGGGCCAAAGGGCTGAGCAGTGCACCGCAGAGTGCACAACCGAACCTCGGACCGGGCCGATAGACTTCCTTTTTCATGCTTGTCTCCTTGGCATCAGGCTGGCCAGGAGACAGAACGCCGGTCCGTCATGGACTCTTCAATTGCGCCCTCCTGGCACAATTTCCAGCGTAGATAAGGAATGTTGCGGCCAGGGGACGGGCCATAGATCGAATCGAGCTAGCAGCAATAGCCGAACGCCATCACCCACCCTCAATACTCGACACAATCCTCGCAGGAGCCGGCTTGCCGGCGAAGAGGCCTTCGAGCCAGGTGCAAGCCTGAAGGACGCTTTCGCTGGCAAGCCAGCTCCTACAGCGGGCGTGATGTCGGCGGGGTCAGAGGCTGGCGTGTTTCTGCCAGACCTTGGGCTTGAAGAACAGGGTTTCGCCACGGGCCAGGCCGATCAGGCTGTCGTGATCCTTCACCACTTCGGCTTCGATCAGTTCGCTCTGCCCTTCCACCTTCAGGGTCACACGGGTGGTGGCCCCCAGCGGACGGATATCCCGCACTTCGGCGGCGTGGTGGTCTTCCAGTTCGGAACGCGACAGCGACACTTCGTGAGGCCGGAACAGCACGTGGTTGTCCTCCCCCAGGTGCAGGCGGTTGGAGTCGCCGAGGAAGTGGTAGACGAAGTCGCTGGCCGGGTTCTCGTAGACTTCGCCCGGGGAGCCGATCTGCTCGATCACGCCCTTGTTCATCACCACGATGCGGTCGGCCACTTCCATGGCTTCTTCCTGGTCGTGGGTAACGAATACCGAAGTCAGGTTGATGTCTTCGTGCAGCCGCGCCAGCCAGCGCCGCAGCTCCTTGCGCACCTTGGCGTCGAGGGCGCCGAAGGGTTCGTCCAGCAGCAGCACCTTGGGCTCCACCGCCAGGGCGCGGGCCAGGGCGATACGCTGGCGCTGGCCGCCGGAGAGCTGTTCCGGGTAGCGGTCGGAGAGCCAGTCCAGCTGAACCATGTTCAGCAGCTCGTGGACCTTCTCGGCGATCCTGCTCTCGCTGGGGCGCTGGTTCTTCGGCTTCATGCGCAGGCCGAAGGCAACGTTGTCGAACACGCTCATGTGGCGGAACAAGGCGTAGTGCTGGAACACGAAACCGACGTTGCGATCACGCACGTCGTGGCCCGAGACATCCTCGCCGTGGAACACGATGCTGCCTTGGTCCGGGGTTTCCAGCCCGGCGATGATCCGCAGCAGGGTGGTCTTGCCGCAGCCGGACGGGCCCAGCAGGGCCACCAGCTCGCCGCTCTGGATGTCCAGGTTGATGCTGTTCAGGGCCTTGAAGGCGTTGAAGTTCTTGCTGACGTTACGGACTTCGATCGACATGACTTATTCCTCCGCGGCGCTGGCGCGCAGGCGGTTGATTCGGGATTCGCTCCACTGCTTGAGCAGCAGGATGAACAACGCAAGGATCAGCAACAGGCTGGCCACGGCAAAGGCGGCGACGTGGTTGTACTCGTTGTAGAGGATTTCCACGTGCAGCGGCAGGGTGTTGGTGACCCCGCGAATGTGCCCGGAAACCACCGACACCGCGCCGAACTCACCCATGGCCCGGGCGGTACACAGCACCACGCCGTAGATCAGGCCCCATTTGATGTTGGGCACGGTGACGTGCCAGAACATCTGCCAGCCGTTGGCCCCCAGCAACCTGGCGGCTTCCTCTTCCTGGGTACCCTGCTCCTGCATCAGCGGGATCAGTTCCCGGGCAACGAAGGGCACGGTGACGAAGATGGTGGCCAGGACGATGCCCGGCAAGGCGAAAACGATCTGGATGTCGTGGTCCGAAAGCCACGGGCCGAACAGGCCCTGGGCGCCGAACATCAGCACATAGACCAGGCCGGCGATCACCGGTGACACCGAGAACGGCAGGTCGATCAGGGTCACCAGGATGCTCTTGCCGCGGAACGAGTACTTGCTCACGCACCAGGCCGCGCTGACCCCGAACACCAGGTTCAGGGGCACCGAGATCAGCACCGCGATCACCGTGAGTTTCAGCGCCGACAGGGCGTCGGGCTCGAAGATCGCATCGAAGAACGCCCCCAGGCCGAGCTTCAGGCCCTGGGACACCACGATGAACAGCGGCAGCAGCAGGAACAGGGCGAAGATCAACCAGCCGAGGCCGATCAGCAGGCGCCGCGAGGTGGCGCTGCCACGGCGGGCGGCGTTGGCGGAGGACGCGGCGGAAATGGACGATTGGGACATGGTCGCGCCTCCTTAAGGTCGTTCGATGCGCCGCTGCAGCAGGTTGATCAGCAGCAGCAGAATGAAGGAAACCACCAGCATCAGCACGCCGATGGCGGTGGCGCCGGTGTAGTCGTATTGATCGAGCTTGACCATGATCAGCAAGGGCAGGATCTCGGTCTTCATGGGCATGTTGCCGGCGATGAAGATCACCGAACCGTACTCGCCCACCCCCCGGGCAAAGGCCAGGGCAAAGCCGGTGAGCCAGGCCGGCAGCAAGGCCGGTACCAGGATATGGCGGAACACCTGCCACGGCTTGGCCCCCAGGCAGGCGGCGGCTTCTTCCACTTCACGGGGGATGTCCGCCAGCACTGGCTGCACCGTGCGCACCACGAACGGCAGGGTGACGAAGGTCAGCGCCAGGGTGATGCCCAGGGGGGTGTAGGCGATCTTGAAACCCAGGTCGGTGGCGAACTGGCCCACCAGGCCGGTGGGCGCATAGAGCGCGGTCAGGGCGATGCCCGCCACGGCGGTGGGCAGGGCGAATGGCAGGTCGATCATCGCATCGATGATCTTGCGCCCGGGGAAGCTGTAGCGCACCAGGACCCAGGCCAGCAGGGTGCCGATCAGGCCGTTGATGATGGCCGCACACAAGGCGGTGCCGAAGCTCAGTTGCAACGCCGCCAGCACCCGGGGTGCGGTGACGATGGCCCAGAATTGTTCCCAGGTGAGTTGCGCGGCATGCACGAACATCGCCGCCAGGGGGATGAGCACAATCAGGCTGAGGTACACCAAGGTGTAGCCCAGCGTCAGCCCGAAGCCGGGTATGACGGGGGAGATACGACGCGACATAAGAGTCCTTGGTTAACGGAACGGATACGCAAAACCCGCAACTCAATGCGGGCTCTGCCTGGTAGGAGCCGGCTTGCCGGCCAAAGGGCCCGTAAGCTTTGCCCTCAGGGGCGCCTTCGCTGGCAAGCCAGCCCCTACAACAGGGTTATTGCGCCGTGTAGATCTGGTCGAACACGCCACCGTCATTGAAGAATTTCGGTTGGGCAGTTTTCCAGCCGCCGAAGTCCTTGTCGATAGTTACCAGGTCCAGTTTCGGGAACTGCTGGGCATATTTGGCGGCGATGTCCTTGTCCCGTGGGCGGTAGAAGTTCTTCGCGGCAATTTCCTGGCCGGCCGGGCTGTACAGGTGCTTGAGGTAGGCCTCGGCGATCTGGGTGTTGCCTTTCTTCTCGGCGTTCTTGTCCACCACCGCCACCGGTGGCTCGGCGAGGATCGACAGCGAAGGCACGACGATATCGAACTTGTCGGCGCCGCCGTCTTCCTTGAGGGCCAGGAAGGCTTCGTTTTCCCAGGCCAGCAGCACGTCGCCCTGGCCGTTGTTGACGAAGGTGATGGTCGAGCCGCGGGCCCCGGTGTCCAGCACCGGTACGTGCTTGAACAGCTCCTTGACGTATTCCTGAGCTTTGGCCTCACTGCCACCGGCCTTCAGGCCGTAGGCCCAGGCGGCGAGGAAATTCCAGCGTGCACCACCGGAGGTTTTCGGGTTCGGGGTGATCACCGAGACGTCTTTCTTGATCAGGTCGCCCCAGTCCTTGATGCCCTTGGGGTTGCCCTTGCGCACCAGGAACACGATGGTCGAGGTGTAGGGCGTGCTGGCGTCGGGCAGGCGCTTCTGCCAGTCCGCCGGCAGGGTCTTGCCGAGCTTGGCGATTTCGTCGATGTCACCGGCCAGGGCGAGGGTCACCACGTCGGCGCGCAGGCCGTCGATCACCGCCCGGCCCTGCTTGCCCGAGCCACCGTGGGATTGCTGGATCTTCACGTTGTCGCCCGGGTGGTCCTTCTTCCAGAAGTTCACGAACTCGGCGTTGTAATCCTGGTACAGCTCACGGGTCGGGTCATAGGACACATTGAGCAGCTCATAGTCCTTGGCAACGGCGGAACCGGCGAAAACGGCGCTGGCGAGGGCGGCCAGTGCATAACGGCGAATCGACGACATGGTGAAGCTCCTGAAATTTTTAAGGTGCTGGCATTTTTCTTATGGCGATTTCAGCCCGCATTCGAAAAGGAACGCTGGGATTGGTGCAGGGGGTCATGGATGACGCCCTCCGGTTGACCAGTCGGGCCTCTCGTTCGCGAGAGGGTGACGCGATGTTCAGCGAGGTACTTTCAACTCGGTTTGTGGCCGGGCTGCTGCAGACGGAATTTTTCCTTGCGTTCGATCTGCACGACCTGGGCGTTGTGCACGGTGATTTCCACCGCACCGAAGCGCAGGTCGCGCAGTGCGCTTTGAATTTCCCGCAAGATGGTTGCTTCGTCCTGGCCGTCAACGCTACGTAGAGATGCGCTCATGGTGTTGCTCCTGAGTGGGATGTGCCTGGCAGTGGCGGCACTGCTTGCGGCGTGGGAGCAATACTAGATAGGGCCGGATATTCTTAAAAATACTATTTAAGAATGTTTATATAACCAGAAGAAATTATTCGATCTGACAGCAGCTTAGCCCTCTGTAGCCGCTGCCGAGCCTGCGAGGCTGCGACAAGGCCGTCAGGCCTTCAGCGGTCTACAACATTTGCGCCCGCGTTGCGGTCGTTCGCAGCTTCGCAGGCTCCGCAGCGGCTACAAGGGCATCAGCGGATGGCTGGGGCGTTGCTCCAGTCGATCTGCTGCGCCGGCATCGGCCGGCCGAACCAGTAGCCCTGGCCCAGGTCGCAGGCGTGCTCCAGAAGGAAACGCGCCTGTTCCACCTGCTCGATACCCTCGGCATGCACCTGCATGCCCATACTCTGGGCCAGGGCAATGATGACCCGGGATATCGCTGCATCGTCCTCGTCGAACGGCAGGCCGGCGACAAAACCCTGGTCGATCTTGAGCTTCTGCACCGGCAGGCGCTTGAGCCGCAGCAGGGAGGAGTAGCCCGTGCCGAAGTCGTCGATGGCCAGGCGAATGCCCAGCTCGCGCAAACGGTGCATTTGCTCCAGGGCCACTTCGGGGTCATCCATCACCGCGCTTTCGGTGACTTCCAGCTCCAGGTAGGCCGGGTCCAGCCCGGTCTCGTGCAGCACCTGGGCCACCTGCTGGTACAGCTCGCTGCGGGCGAACAGGCGGGTCGAGACATTCACCGCGATAAACGACAGCACCACGCCATCGGCCTGCCACTGGCACATCTGCCGGCAAGCCTGCTGCATGACCCAGGCATCGATCTCGGCAATCATCCCGGTGCGCTCGGCAATCGGTATGAACTCCGCCGGCGACACCAGCCCGCGCTCGGGATGCTCCCAGCGCACCAGGGCCTCGACGCCTACCAGGCGGCTGGTCTTGAGGTCGTGCACGGGCTGGTAGTAGACCCGCAGTTCCTGCTGGTCCAGGGCGCGGCGCAACTCGAAGGCGATTTCCACCCGCTGCTGGGCATGGGCGGTGAGCTCCTCGGTGTACAGGGCATAGCCGTTGCGCCCGGCGCTCTTGGCCTTGAACAGCGCCGCATCGGCGTTGCGCAGCAGTTGGCTGGCGCTCAGCGCATCGCTGGGAAACAGGCTGATACCGATACTGGCGTTGATCACCACCTGCTGCTCGCCAAGCTGGAAGGGCTCCTTGAGGCCATCGATGATGCGCTGGGCCAGGGCTGCCGCCTGCACCAACTGCGGGCAGCTTTCTGCTAGCACCGCAAACTCATCGCCGCCCAGGCGCGCCAGGGTGATGCCCGGGCCGAACATCCCGCCCAGGCGATCGGCTACCGCCTTGAGCAGTTGGTCGCCGACGTTGTGTCCCAGGCTGTCGTTGATCATCTTGAAGTGGTCCAGATCGATCATCAACAAGGCGCAACCGCGCTTGTGGATCTGCGCCGAAGCCAGGGCCTGTTCGGCACGGTCGGTGAACAGCAGGCGGTTGGGCAGATCGGTCAGCGGATCGTGATGGGCCAGGTGAGCCAGCTCGTGCTCGGAATCCTTGATCGCGCTGATGTCGGAAAATACCGCAACGTAATGAGTCAGCTCGCCCTGCTCATCGCGGATCGCGCGGATGGTCTGCCATTGCGGGTAGATCTCGCCGCTCTTGCGCCGATTCCAGATTTCGCCGCTCCACTCATCGGTCTTCTGCAACGAGTCGAACATCGATTGATAGAACTGCGCCGAATGATGCCCGGACTTGAACAGGCTCGGCTGGCGGCCCAGCACCTCTTCGCGCTGGTAGCCGGTGATTTCGATGAAGGCGCGGTTGACGTGGACAATCTGCCCCTGGGTATCGCTCACCAGCACCCCTTCGCGGGTGCAGTCGAATACCGCCGCCGCCTGGCGCAGGCGCTCGCGGTCCTTCTGCTGGTGGCGCAACCAGCGATCAGCCCCCAATACCCGCAGCAGACGGGCCCGGGCAAAGAAGATCAGCACCGCGCTGACCACCGCCCAGGCATAGCCGCCAACCAGTTGCCAATGGGCCCGATCGGAAAACTCATCGAAGAAACTGCTCAATAAATAACCACTGAACTGCAACCAGACCAGCGACAACAACAGGTAGAGCAGCGCGGCACGCAAACCATTGCGATAAGAAACCGACATAAGTCCGTCTATTTCCACACGAAAAGTTTGGGATTATAGAGGAAGAAACATTCCGCCACTCTTATCTGAAAGGGCGACTGGTTTTCTCAGTGGGCTTAGTGATAATGCCTGGGCTGTTTTTTTCTTTATCGAGGGCCTTATCGCCTATGTGGTATGAAGGTTTACTTGGCTTGTCCGCCTGGCAACTGGTGGCAGTCACCCTGTTGATGACCCACGTGACCATTGTCGCGGTCACGGTCTATCTGCATCGCTATTCCGCGCACCGTTCCCTGGAACTCAATGCCGGCCTGAAACATTTCTTCCGCTTCTGGCTGTGGCTGACCACGGCCCAGAACACCCGCGAGTGGACCGCCATCCACCGCAAGCACCACGCCAAGTGCGAAACCGCCGACGACCCCCACAGCCCGGTGGTCAAGGGCCTGTCCACCGTGCTGCGCAAGGGCGCAGAGCTGTATCGCGAAGAGGCGAAGAACCCGGAGACCCTGCGCATCTACGGCAAGAACTGCCCGGAAGACTGGATCGAACGCAACCTCTACAGCCGCTACAAGCTGGGCGGCGTGGCGCTGATGGCAGCCATCGACCTGCTGCTGTTCGGCACCATCGGCATCACCATCTGGGCCATCCAGATGATGTGGATTCCGTTCTGGGCCGCCGGGGTCATCAATGGCCTGGGGCATGCGGTGGGCTACCGCAACTTCGAATGCCGCGACGCCGCCACCAACCTGGTGCCCTGGGGCATCATCGTCGGCGGTGAAGAGCTGCACAACAACCACCACACCTACCCCAACTCGGCCAAGCTCTCGGTCAAGAAGTGGGAGTTCGACCTGGGCTGGGCCTGGATCAAGGTCTTCAGCTTCCTGCGTCTGGCCAGGGTCCAGCGCGTGGCGCCCATCGCCCACCGGGTCGAAGGCAAGGGCCACCTGGACATGGACACCGCCATGGCCATCCTCAACAACCGGTTCCAGATCATGGCCCAGTACCGCAAGCTGGTGATCGGTCCGCTGGTGAAACAGGAACTGGCCAAGGTCGATCATTCGGTGCGCCACCAGTTCCACCGTGCCAAGCGCCTGCTGTCCCGGGAAACCAGCCTGCTGGAGGACCGCCACCACCTGCGCATCCAGAGCATGCTGGAGCACAGCCAGGCCTTGAAGGTGATCTACGAGAAGCGTCTGGCCCTGCAGCAGATCTGGGTCAAGACCAGCTCCAACGGCCACGACATGCTCGCGGCCATCAAGGATTGGGTGCACGAGGCCGAGGCCAGCGGCATCCAGTCCCTGCGTGATTTCGCCCATCAGTTGAAGACCTATTCCCTGCGGCCCACCACCGCCTGACCCCAGCCCCTCGCCACTCCGGTGGCGAGGGCTGCCCTTCTGAAATCAAGCCTTGCAGGCCCCTCTCGACCGTCCGGCGGGCGCTTGCGCTATCGCTGTAACGGCTGGGAACTTAGCGCCCGATCCCCTATCTCAAACAACACTTCGCCACCCAGGCGGGCTTGGTTGTAGCCGCTGCCTAACGACGCGCGGCACGCCCTTTGAGAACTGTGCCGATGGTCAACAAGAACCCACACACTCCCTCTGCGCTTCCCCAGTGGCCCGAAGCCGCGCAAACCCTGATGGCCCTGATGCATGCACAGGGCGAAGTGGCCCGCCTGACCGAACGCGAGCAGCTGTTCAGCTCGCTGCTGGTCAGCGTCAACGCGGTGCTCTGGGCCTATGACTGGGACAGCCGCCAGGTGCTGTACGTCAGCCCGGCTTATGAACGGATCTTCGGTCGCCCCGCAGGCCTGCTCCTGGCGGACTGCAATCGATGGCGCGACAGCATCTACCCCGATGACCTGGAGTACGCCGAGCGCAGCCTGGCCCTGGTCCTGGAAAAGGGCGCGGTGGAAGATCGCGAGTACCGCATCATCGATGCCCAGGGCCAGGTGCGCTGGCTCAGCGACAAATGCTTCATCAACCGCAATGCCGAGCCCGGGCAACGCCTGATCGTGGTCGGCATCGCCGAAGACATCACCGAAAAGAAGCAGCTGGAAACCGAATTGCAACGCCTGGCCACCACCGACGTGCTGACCCAGAGCAGCAATCGCCGGCACTTCTTCGAATGCGCCAACCGCGAGTTCGAACAGGCTCGCCTGCAAGGTTCGCCCCTGGCCTTCCTGCTGCTGGATATCGATGACTTCAAGGTGATCAACGACACGTACGGCCACCCCGAAGGCGACATTGTCCTGCAGCGCATCGCCGAAAGCGGGCGCGCTGCCCTGCGTCGCGGCGACCTGTTCGGGCGGATCGGCGGCGAAGAGTTCGCCGCGGTTTTTCCCGGCTGCACCGCGGACATGGCGCGCCAGGTGGCCGAGCGCCTGCAACGGGAGATCCAGCGGCAGCATTTCAGCCACCAGGGCCAGACGTTCACCATCACCGTGAGCCAGGGCCTGACCGGCCTGCTGGCGGAAGACGAAAGCCTGGACAACCTGTTCGCCCGCGCCGACAGCGCCATGTACGAAGCCAAGCGCCAGGGCAAGAACCGCATCATCAGCGGATAAACCCGCGATCACCCGCCCATAGGAGCTGGCTGATCGGCGAAGGCGCCCGCAAGGCTTGCACAAGAATCGAAGGCCGCTTCGCCGGCAAGCCGGCTCCTACAGTGGTTCAGCCCTTGCGCAGGCGGGTCAGTTCCGGCAGCCCGACTTTCAGCAGCCGTGCGGTCTTGCAGCGCGCAATCTCCTCCACCCCTTCGTGCTTGGTCAACCGCGCCAGTTGCGCTGCCAGGTTCATCACCAACGCCTCGCGGGAGTACACCCCGCCGCCCAGCTGATAGCTCGAGGCAATCAGCTCCCGAAGTTCCAGGGGCATGCGCCAGCGGGTCCGCAGCGCCGAACCGTAGGCCGCGCCAAAGCGCTCCAGGGCATCGCCGATCTCTTCCTGATCGTCGAGTTCGCCCCCGGCCTGTTTCCACTCCTGCAGACAGCGCAGCAGCGCCAGATCACCCAGGCGATGCAGCAGCCCGGCGCAGTAGCAGCGCTCCTGGTCCAGGTCCAGCAGGCGCGCCAGGGTCCGGCCGTATTCCGCGGTATGCAGGGACAGCTCCCAATAGCGCTCGGCATAGTCGGCCAGGGCCGGATCGCTCAGGCGCGCGCTGCGCTTGAGGGTCAGGCCGAGGATCAGGTTCATGCTCTGCCCGGTGCCCAGCCGGTGCAGGGCCTGGGACAGGGTCTGCACACCGTCGCCGTGGTGCTGCGCGGCGCTGTTGGCGGCCGAGATCAGCACCGCGGTGACCTGAGGGTCGGTGCGGATCTCTTCCTCCAGTACCTTGAGGTCCAGGCCTTCGGGGTTGAGGCTGCGCTTGACCGCCAGTTGCACATCGGTCAGCAACGGCGCGCCATCGGCGACCTCGCGACGGCGTTCGAGAAAGGTCCACAGGCTCATGCCCGGGGCAAGGACCGGTGCCTCGCAAGAGACTTCCTGGCCGGCGTCCAGCAGCAACCCCTGCAGGCGATGGGTCAGGCCTTCCATGTTCAAGGGTTTGGTCAGGTAGGCGGTGGGCGCCAGGGGCAAGGCCTCGCGCACGCTGGCGCTGTCGTTGCGAGCACTGAGCAGAATGAACGGCTGCAGCGGGTTGCGCTTGCGTTGGCGCACGGAGCGCAGCAAGGCAAGACCATCCACCCCGGGCAGTTCCCAGTCGGCGATGATCAGGTCATAAGGTTTGTCGCTCAACCGTTCCAGGGCTTCCTGACCGTCGGCACACAGGTCCACACGCGCATCGCAGCGCACACTGAGCAGCACTTGCTTGAGCAAATCGCGGGACCAGGGGTCGGCCTCGGCAATCAGCACGCGAGGTACAGCGGGTAGATCAACAGCGGTCATGCAGCACGCTCCCTAGGCAATCCCTTGCACCTTAGTCAATGCGCGGGCTTCCATACAGCGCAAATCCCCCTGGAGCCGCCTGAGGGCGAAAAAAAACCCGCCGAAGCGGGTTTTTCTGTCGATCAGGTCACAGCAGCAACCACTCAGAGTTCAGCGAAGCACTCTTCCATGATGGCCAGGCCTTTATCCAGCTGCTCGTCCGGCGAGGTCAGCGGCACCAGCACCCGCAGAACGTTGCCGTAGGTACCGCAGGACAGCAGGATCAGACCCTTGTCGCGAGCCTTGGCCACGACCTGGGCCACGGCGGCGGCGTTCGGCTTGTGGCTGTCGCCGTTTTCGAACAGTTCCACCGCGATCATCGCGCCCAGGGCACGCACTTCGCCGATCACCGGGTACTTGGCCTGGATGGCCTTGAGGCCGGTCACCAGACGCTCGCCAACCGCCTTGCAGCGATCCAGCAGGTGCTCTTCCTCGAACACTTCCATTACCGCCAGAGCGGCTGCACAGGCGATCGGGCTACCGGCGTAGGTGCCGCCCAGGCCGCCTGGAGCGATGGCGTCCATGTATTCGGCCTTGCCGCAGACACCAGCCAGCGGGAAGCCGCCAGCGATGGATTTGGCGAAGGTGGTCAGGTCGGCGGCAACGCCCATCTGTTCCATGGCGAAGAAGGTGCCGGTACGGCCAGCGCCGGTCTGCACTTCGTCGGCGATCAGCAGGATGCCGTGCTGGTCGCACAGGGCGCGCAGGCGCTTCATGAACTCTTTGGGCGCGACGTAGAAGCCGCCTTCGCCCTGTACTGGCTCGATGATGATCGCGGCGATATCACGAGGCTCGGCGTCGTTCTTGAAGATGCGCTCGATGCTGGCGATGGAGTCGTCGATGCTCACACCGTGCAGTTCATTCGGGTACAGCGCGCGGAAGATGCCGCCTGGCATCAGGCCCATGCCGGCCGAGTAAGGCACGACCTTGCCGGTCAGGCCCAGGGTCATCATGGTGCGGCCGTGGTAGGCGCCGGTGAAGGCGATCACGCCGGCGCGGCCAGTGGCGGCACGGGCGATCTTCACGGCGTTCTCGACGGCTTCGGAACCGGTGGTCACCAGCAGGGTTTTCTTGGCGAAATCACCTGGCACCTTGGCGTTGATTTTCTCGCACAGCTCCACGTAAGGCTCGTAGGCCAGGACCTGGAAGCAGGTGTGGGTCAGCTTGTTCAGCTGCTCGGTCACTGCGGCGATGACCTTCGGGTGCACGTGACCGGTGTTCAGTACCGCGATGCCGCCGGCGAAGTCGATGAACTCGCGGCCTTCAACGTCGGTGACGGTGGCGTTCTTCGCGCTGTCGGCGAAGATCGGGTGAATCTGGCCAACACCGCGCGGTACAGCGGCTTCACGGCGTTTCATCAAGGATGCGTTGGTCTTGCTCATAGTGTCCTCATTCACCGCTGCGGCAGCGGTGTGATTCAAGGGTTGCGGGGCGGGGAAGCGCCTGCGACAGCATGCGATGATCGACTGTCGGAGCGGTCCCGGGCCACCTTGAAAAGTGCGTTTTTTAAAGCTGCGCAGGGGGACAGCGCTCTCGTGCCCCCGGCGCTTGAAACCGGATCAGATACCCAGGCAGAGATATTTGATTTCCAGGTAATCCTCGATCCCGTACTTGGAACCTTCACGGCCCAGGCCCGAGGCCTTGATGCCGCCGAACGGCGCCACTTCGTTGGAGATCAGGCCGGTGTTGACCCCGACCATGCCGTATTCCAGGGCCTCGGCCACACGGAACACACGGCCCAGGTCACGGGCATAGAAGTACGAGGCCAGGCCGAACTCGGTGTCGTTGGACATGGCGATGACTTCGGCTTCGTCTTTGAAGCGGAACAGCGGCGCCAGCGGGCCAAAGGTTTCTTCCTTGGCCACGGCCGCATCCTTGGGCACGTTGACCAGGATGGTCGGCTCGAAGAAGTTGCCTTCCATGGACTTGCCACCGGCCAGCAGGGTCGCGCCTTTTTTCAGGGCGTCGGCGATGTGTTCCTGGACCTTGGCCACGGCTTTTTCGTCGATCAGCGGGCCAGTGGTGGTGCCTTCTTCCAGGCCGTTGCCGATCTTCAGCTTGGCCACTGCTGCCTTCAATTTCTCGGCGAAGGCGTCGTAGACCGAATCCTGGATGTACAGGCGGTTGGCGCAGACGCAGGTCTGGCCGTTGTTGCGGTACTTGGAAATGATCGCGCCTTCGACGGCCTTATCCAGGTCCGCGTCGTCGAACACGATGAACGGCGCGTTGCCGCCCAGCTCCAGGGAGACTTTCTTGATGTCCTTGGCGCATTCGGCCATCAGCTGGCGACCGATCTCGGTGGAGCCGGTGAACGACAGCTTGCGCACGATCGGGTTGCTGGTGAGCTCGCCGCCGATGTCGCCGGCGCTGCCGGTGACCACGCTCAGCACGCCTTTCGGGATGCCGGCACGGTGCGCCAGTTCCACCAGGGCCAGGGCCGAGAACGGGGTTTGCGAAGCGGGCTTGATGACCATGGTGCAACCGGCGGCCAGGGCCGGGCCGGCTTTACGGGTGATCATGGCCGCCGGGAAGTTCCACGGGGTGATGGCCGCGGTCACGCCGATCGGCTGCTTGATCACGATCAGGCGCTTGTCGGGCTGGTGGCCGGGGATCACGTCACCGTAGATGCGCTTGGCTTCTTCGGCGAACCATTCGATGAAGGAGGCGGCGTAGGCGATTTCGCCCTTGGCTTCGGCCAGCGGCTTGCCCTGCTCCAGGGTCATCAGGCGACCCAGGTCGTCCTGGTTCTCGATCAGCAATTCATACCAGCGGCGCAGCTTGGTGGCGCGCTCCTTGGCTGTCAGGGCACGCCAGGCCGGCAGGGCCTTGTCGGCGGCCTCGATGGCGCGGCGGGTTTCGGCAGCGCCCATCTTTGGCACGGTACCGAGGATTTCACCGGTAGCGGGGTTGTTGACCTTGATCGTCTGGCCGTTGTCCGCGTCGACCCAAGCTCCATCGATGAAGGCTTGTTGGCGGAACAACTGGGCGTCTTTGAGCTGCATGTCGGCTTCCTTAACAGCACCGCGCATACGCGGGGCGAATTGTGATTGTAGAAAGGCGCCAGGTCAGGAGGAGAGCGCCGGGGCGCTGTCACCAGCCCGTGGCCAGGCTGCCGTCAGGAAAATCGTTCACTGGGTAAAAGCACGAAAAAGTCGCACACAAGAATAGACGTGCGTTTGGGCACCCAGGCAAGAGCGTTTGAAATCTCAAACGAATCCTAGGGTCAACGGGGGTAAAGGACAATAGGCTGTTCGAAAAAAAGAACGTAAAGGCGCCTAGCGGTAAAAAATCCGCTTCAACCTCCCATGCCGCCGGGCAAAAGACAACGCCCCCGCAGCCTATGGCAGGCGGCGGGGGCGCTGGCATGGCGCCTGTGGAACGGTCAGCTACTGAACGACTTGAGCACCGTCAACAGGCTGGTGAGGTTGTCTGCCACACCGCCCTGGGCGACTTTCTCGGTGGCCGACGCACCGGCGGTGGTGTCGACGCTGTAGATCTGCATCACGCCCTGGTTGGTGGCCGCCTGGGCCAGGGTGTTTTGCTGCTGCTGCGCCGAAACCGAGTTCTGGAACAGGATGGCCACGGACTGGCCCATGGACTGGTAGATGGTGCCCATCGACATGGCTGGCGCTTCGGCGACGACCTTGACGTTGGTCTGGGTGACGGCATCGGTGATTTGCGGACTGACTGTGCTCATAAAAACTCCATTTTTTCAGCAGGTAGGTTCAACGGAAAAACAGGCTTTCAGCCATCAGCTCTGAAAGGACTTGAGAACCGTCAGCAGGCTGGTGAGGTTGTCGGAGACCCCGCCCTGGGCGACTTTTTCGGTGGCCGCCGCCCCGGCGGTGGTGTCGACGCTGTAGATCTGCATCACGCCCTGGTTGGTGGCCGCCTGGGCCAGGGTGTTTTGCTGCTGCTGCGCCGAGACCGAGTTCTGGAACAGGATCGCGGTGGCCTGGGCCATGGATTGGTAGATGGTGCCCATCGCCATGGCCGGCGCTTCAGCGACGACCTTGACGTTGGTCTGGGTGACGGCATCGGTGATTTGTTCGTTTACAAGTGGCATGGCTCAACTTCCTTTGTTAGGCACACGGAGCATTCCGTGTCTTTGAGTGAACGTGGCAGCCGTTTTGCTGTGAACCGCGAGGCCTGGAACCACAGGCTTATTTCAGGAGGGGTTCATTGCCCGGCAGCGGCGAGCACCTGCTTGAGGGTGTCCTCGACTTTCTGCGACAGCTCGGCCATGCGCGCCTCGACGGCGGCTTTTACCTCCTGCTGCACCAGGGCGCTGATCATCGCCTTGAGGGCGGGATCGTCGGCAGGGGCTGGGGCGGGAGTGGCTGTCGCGGCCGCGGCGTTGTCCGCACTCGGCGTCGCTGCCGGTTCCGCTGCGCCCGTCGGCGCGGCAGTAGCGGCAGCGGCCTGGCTCTCGGCCGCCGCCAGCAGCTGACGCAGCACCAGCTCGCGCGCCTGGGAATCAGCCTTGCCGGCACCGGCCCCCGACAACTGCTCGATGATCTTGCGAGCGTGCTGTTGATCGGCCTCTATCAACTCGGTGGCCCGCCTCCGCGCCAGATCAACGCTCTGTTGCGCGGACTTGGACATGTCCAGCGGCTTGTCCTGGGCAAACGCCTGCAGTAACTGGCGCTCATGCTGGTTCAATGGGCGATTCAGATACTTCTCGGCAAAGAGAAGTATCGTCGCCATCGGGGTTTGCTCTTCATTCGCCATTGCTTGCTCCTTTATTGATGAATGGCGTCGAAGGGCTGGGCACCGGGTCCGTCGAACTTCAACGCCTGGGGTGAACAGAGCGGCCGGCGAACGCCGGCGCCTCTTGCACGACGGCCCCGGGCGCCTTGCGCGCCCGAGGGTCAGGTTCAGGAAGACGAGGATCGATTGGCCAGAACGTCGCTGTACTTGGCGATGCTGGCGTCGATCTTGTCGATGGCCATGCCCGCCGCATCGGCTTCCATGGCACCGGCCGCCGCCGCGACGGCCGCGGCGGCACCCACCAGCAGATCCGTGACCAGGGCGCCAAGGGCATCCTCGGCGGCGCCTTTCACGTTCTCTTTGACGATGTTCTCGGTCATCTGCTTGAGCAGTACCGATTGCGCCGCCAGGGCCAGCTTGCTGACCCCGTCGAAATACCCCGCCGCCGACTGCGCCACCAGGCCGGCGGCCTGGCTGATCATCATGTCCGGCGCTGCGGCGATCTGCGCCGGGGCATAGCTGAAGGTCTGGGCATTGGTGAACTGCACCGCCTGGACGATCTGGCTGTTGAGCGCATCGGTGCTGTCGGTGCTGGGGGTGCCGGCCTGCTTGAGCAGGTGCGCGTTCATCGTTTCCATCACCGAAGGTTGCGCGGCGGCGGGCGGCGCTGAAGGCGCAGGGTCGGCCGCCCCATTGGTGCCGGTCGACCCGGCCTCACGAGGCTTGGCCGCTTCCGTCTCCGGACCGGAGCCGGCCGCCGCGCTCGCGGTGTCATCCGCCGCAGCCGCGGGTGGGGTTTTCTTCTTGAACCATGCCATGACGATTCTCCCGGGCTGTCAGCCCTACTCGCCGATCGCCATGATCAACGCCACGGCCTTGGACACCACCGCGTTGGAGATCTGGTTCAGCGCCTGCTGGCTGTTGACCGCATTCTGCAACGACAGGCCGGCCGAGTGGCTGGCCACCTGATACAACGAGGCGATGGCCTGGGCTGGAGCCTCGGCCACCACCTTGACGTTGGTCTGGGTCACGGCATCGGTGATCTGCGAATTGACCATTGGATCGGGCATACATCTCTCCTTAGATGGAATGGCCCACCGCAGGAGGCGGTGGCACCGGCTACAGCATCGAAAACAGGCTCACTGAACAGGAACGCCCGAGCGAGCCGGCTGTGAAACCTCAGGCCACATCAACGCAACTGCGCCCGCAACAGCTGCACATACTTGCGCGCCAAGGGCTGGTTCATGCCCAGCTCGGCGGCGATGTGGGGATAGGGCAGGTCGTCGACAAACTTTAGTTCAAACAGGCGGCGCTTCTTCGGCGGCAGTTGCGCCACCCGTCGACTGAGCAGGGCCAGGGTCTCCAGCAATTCCACCTGGTCGAGCACCGACATCTGCGGGGCCTCCAGTTGCTGCAGCGGGTCATCCTCGAGCCCGGCGAAATCCACAAACAGGCGCTGCTCCCGGGCCTGCCGGCGGCAGCTGTCGACAAACACATGATCAAGCACCAGGAACAGAAAGCCCTGGGGGTCGCGAATCCGCTCCGGCGAGCGGCGAAAGAACAGCAGCGCCTTGATCGCCGTGGCCGCCAGCCACTCTTGGGCGCCATCGGCGTTGCCCCGCGCCAACTGCCGGGCGCGGCGCTGCAAACCGGGCAATACCGCCCTCCAGCTGGCCTCGAACAGTTGGTCCGACAGGCCCGCTTGCAGGCCGCCCGGCATGGAACAGTTCATCTCCTGCACCTCCCTGTGCCCCGTGATTGCACGGTTCTGGCTGCAGGTTGCGCGCAGGTACGAATAAGCTTCAGCAGGAAAAACTGCCACTACGGCCCGGGTTTCCGGGGGTTGCGACGGACAACCACCAGCCGATGAAAACCGGCGTGGACGCCCCGAGTCGACATAGGTATGATGTCGCCCGCACTGCACTCGTAGCTCAGCTGGATAGAGTACTGCCCTCCGAAGGCAGGGGTCGTGGGTTCGAATCCCGCCGAGTGCGCCATCTTCAGCAAAAAAGCCCCAGGTCTTACGGCCTGGGGCTTTTTTGTTGATCCGCGATGCAAAACGGCGCAATGCCCGGCCGGCACCCCGCACACATGACGGCCCCGGGCTGTCCTGGCGAGGCGCAACTTGCTACATTCGCCGCCCCCGGACAGGAGGTCCCGATGCTGCGCCATCCCCTGCACAATCAACCCTTCGAGCCCCAGATACGCGACTGGGTCACCTGGTTCATGGGCTATGACATGCCCCCGGCCCTGGATGCCGAACTGAACCGCTACAACCCCAATGACCCGGACGACCGCGAATACCTGGTCCGCCACTACGGCCTGATGCGCCACGGTTCCCGGGAAAATTTCCAGCATCGACAGCGGCTGGTGGAGGTGCTGCAAGCGGCCCTGGATGACCCGGACTATGACTTCGAACAGATCTGGGAGCCCATCGAGGACGACTACGAATACGATCAGTGGCCCAGCAACTGGCCAGGGGTGATCGACAACAGCCGGGACCTTTTCCAGCGCCTGCTGAACGCGGCACGGGAGCGCTGGCAGGAAGACCTGGTCCGCGCGCAATTGCCTTCGCTGGCAGAGTGCCGGGCAATCCCGCACCGTGAGCGTTTCGGCAAGGACTGGCTGTTCGGCATCGACAACCCTGAAGCCTGGCGGGCCGAGTTCGATGTGACCGCCACGCCCTATGACCTGGAGACCTCGGGCCCGCAGTTCCAGGGCGAGCAACTGAGCCTGCACCTGAGCGGTGAACTGCCGCGCTTGTCTGTGCCTGCCAGCTGGCCGGTGATCGAGGCGGCGACCCACTGCAGTTTCGTGCTCAAGGTCCAGGGCATCAGCGAACTGGCGGTCAGCGGCACGCGCTTCGACGGGCGCATGCGCACCCAGCTCACTCGCCTGGACCCCGGTTATCACCTGCGCCTGGAAATCGGCTTCGATTGCGTGATCGAATGCGTGGCGTTATCTGTGAGCATCGCCGACGTCAAGGGAACACCCGATGAAAAGCAACTTTGAAGTAGCTCTGGAGCGCGAGGAAGTGCTGCAGTTCTTTCGCGGCCAGGGCCAGTACCTGACCCGGGACGGCGATTGGGACGAGCACCTGTACTGCATCAATTGGCCAGGGATCTTCGCCTACCTGCGGGACAACGCCGAAGGCGCACAGCAACTGAGCGCCAGCTTCGAGCGCTACGCATACAGCGTCGAGGAAAGCATTGAGGACTGTTTCGGCCTGCGGGAAAACCTGTTCTGCTACTACTCGACCCGAGCCCGCTGGGCGCCCGAGAGTGTCGACCTGCTGGGGCAATTGCCGGAGCCCTGCCGGCGGCGGATCGTGCAGCGCCTGAGCTGGTATCGCTGGCAAGTGGAAAACCACGCCCGGCTGCTGCCGGAACGGACCCGGCGCATGACCGCGGACGGTGCCTGCGCCGAGTTCATCGAGTTGCCCGCCACCCCCTACGCCTGAGCGCAGGGGCTGCCGGATCATTCCTCCTCGACGGCGTCGGAGTGCGGGTCCGCCTGATCGTCTTCGTCGTCGGCCTGCTGATCGAGGTCCTCGCCCTCTTCAAGGCCAAAGTCCTTGCGGCTTTCCTTGATGGCCTGGCGCAGCTCCGCCCCCTTGATCGGGCAGTTCAACATTGCAGCAATACGGTCGATGCGGGGTGCCATGACCGGCCTCTCACTTTCTGGAAACTGGGCAGATAGTGCGCGTTTTCCGCTGCGACAGCCAACCCCCGCACCTTATTGACGACGCAAGGCTTGCAGGCGCGCGTCCAGATCCTCCTGTGGATAAGTTTCCTGCAGCTGGAGCAGCAGCTCGGCCGCCGCGCGGTTCTGGCCCTCGTCCCACAGACGCAGCACTGTCTGCAGTTGCTCATTCAATCGCTTGATCGCCCGGGGCGCGACCGGCGCCGACATGCGCTTGGCCATCTTGCTCGCCTCGACCCTGGGCTCGGCCAGCGCGGGAGGCGCGGCATCACTGAGCGCTTGCATATGCGGCGCGGCGGCAAAACTGCCCACAGGCTCCGCCGGAGCGATTGGCGCTGGGGCAGCAGGCGCCGGGGCGCTCAAGGCTCCGGCCAGTTCGGCGGCAGGTGGCGCCGACTCACGCGCCATGGGCGCCGCAGGCGCTGGAGCGGGTTTGGGGACAAAAGCCTGTTGTTGTGGATAGTGCTCCGGGGAGGGCCGCAGCAAACCGATGACCAGCGCCACGCCAAACAGGCTGGCAAAAGCCAGTTGATAACGCGGCCGCAGGCAAGCCTGCATCCAGCGTTGCCAGAGGCCGGGCCTGGGCGCCGGGGCTTCGCGGCGGGCAGTGGCCAGGATCAGGGCGTCGAGATGGGCCGGCGGCTCCTGGGTACTGTGTTGGCGGATATGCGCCAGCATCTGCTCTTCGGGGGTTGGGGTCTGTCGGGCGTCAGTCATGTGAGTACCTCCTCGGCCAGGAGCCGACGCAATTTTTTCAACGCATAGCGGAAACGGCTTTTCACCGTTTCCAGGGGAGCCTGGGTCAGGCTGGCGATTTCTGGCAGTTCCAGGTCGCCGTGGGCCCGCAGCAGGAACACCTCGCGCTGGTCTTCGGGCAGGTCCTGCAGGGCGGCTTCGATACGCTGCTGGTCGCGGCACAGGCTCAGTTGCTGTTCGGGGCCGGGGGCATGGTCGGCTTCACCGTGCAGTTGTTCGTCATAGCTGTCGTGCAACGGGTTGCGCTGGCCGTGCTTGCGCCAGTGGTCGATCAAGCGGTTGCGGGCAATCTGGTACAGCCAGGTACGAAAGCTGGCCCGGCCCTGGGGCTGGCTGGTGCTGCGGATCAGGCTGAGCCAGGTTTCCTGGTAGACCTCATCCGCCAGCTCGGCCTTGCCGCACAGGCCCAGCACAAAGCGATACAAGCCCTGGCGATGGCGCTGGTAAAGCACCTCGAAAGCCGCGGGATCTCCGGCACGGTAGCGCGCCAGCAGCGCTTCATCGCTGCTGGCGTCGCTGGTGGATTGGGCAGCAGACATAGGGCGGTTGAACTCCTGTTCACTGCGGGTCTGAGGTCTACTCAAGGCGGCTCTGCACTTGGCTCATGTCCACGGGCTGCGCCGCCTGGGCTTTCGGCGCCTGAGTTTGCAGGCTTTGCGCCAGCTCCACCAGCTGTACGAACTCGCCTCGCAGGCCGTAAGGGTCGGCACCCTTGGCGCCTTGGGCCAACTTGACCGTGTCGGCCAGGCTGAAGTTGCCGGTGTAGCGGCCGTCCTTGAGCTGCTGGGAGAACGCCGCCACGGCTGCGGCGAAGCGCAGGTCGGGGCTGGCCGCCGCCAGGCTGCCGGGCTGCTGGGCACTGATGGGCCGTTCGATCAGGCGGCTGCTGCCGCCTTCCGGCGCCTTGTAACGCAGCCGCAGCATGGCCAGTTCGCCCTGCTTGCCACTCTGTTGCGGCGCCTTGGCCTGGGCATAGCGCAGCGGCTCCAGCCAACCCTTCTCGCCCACCGGGACAATTTCATACAACGCGGTAACCGTATGCCCTGCGCCGATTTCCCCGGCGTCGACCTTGTCATTGCTGAAGTCTTCTCGCTTGAGTGCACGGTTCTCATAACCCAGCAGGCGGTATTCGCTGACCTGGGCCGGGTTGAACTCCACTTGCAGCTTCACGTCCTTGGCCACCACCGCCAGGGTCGAGCTGAGCTGGTCCACCAGCACCTTGCGCGCTTCGCGCAGGTTGTCGATGTAGGCGTAGTTGCCGTCACCGGCATCGGCCAGTTGCTCCATCAGGTGCTCGTTGTAGTTGTCCACACCGAACCCCAGGGTGGTCAGGGAGACACCGCTCTTGCGCTTCTCGGCGGCCATGGCCTTGAGGCTGTCGAAGTCGCTGACGCCGACGTTGAAGTCGCCGTCGGTGGCCAGCAGGATGCGGTTGATGCCCTGGTCGATAAAACCCTGCTGGGCCATCTGGTAGGCCAGCTGGATACCCGAGGCGCCCGCCGTGGAACCACCCGCGGTGAGCTGGTCGATGGCAGTGCGGATCTTCGCCTTGTCACGACCGGACGTGGGCTCCAGCACCACCCGTGATTCACCGGCGTAGACCACCAGCGACACCCGGTCCTGGTCCCGCAGTTGATCCACCAGCAGCTTGAGAGTGCTTTTCACCAGGGGCAGGCCTTCACGGCGATCCATGGAGCCGGAGACATCCACCAGGAACACCAGGTTGGCCGGGGCCAGCTCCGCCACCGCGCGATCCGATGCCTTGATGCCGATGCGCAGCAGGCGGGTATGGGGGTTCCACGGCGACGGCGCCAGCTCGGTGGTCACGCCAAAGGGCGAGCCGTCCGTGGGCAGGGCGTAATCGTAGGGGAAGTAGTTGACCAGCTCCTCCAGGCGCACCGCGCCCTCCGGCGGCAGGCTGCCCTGGTTGAGCAAGCGGCGGACGTTGGCATAGGCACCCGTATCGACGTCGGCGCTGAAGGTCGAGACCGGTGCTTCGGCGACGCTGTGGATCGGGTTGTCCGGTAGTTTCTGGTACTGCTCCCGGGGCTCGTCGCGGTAACCGGCCACCAGCGAATCCCGTGAGCTAATGGGCGCCGGCATCGGCGCTGACAACCTCATCGGATGCACAGCGCGCTTGGCCATGGTGGCATCGGCATGCTGCACCTCGTACTGCGCTTGAGGCGCAGCCTGCAATGCTCCCTGGGTTGACGAGCCGGCAGCGGATTCGGGCTTGGACGACACACCACAGCCGGCAACTGCCAGCAACAGGCCGGCGGCAAAACCCTGGGCGGCCGGACGAAGGAAATGCACGGGAAGGGACATGGGGCTGACCTCGGAAAGAAATGATCCATTCCTCCCTTCAGACGAAGCCCCTGGGCGATTCGGGTTAAGCCTTCGAAAAAAATTTCACTCAGCGTGAATAGCGGCGCACCACACTGCTGTTGCGCAGCACGTGACCGTTGATCTTTTCCAGCAACTGGGCACGGGTCAGCCCGGCGGGCAGGGCTTCCGGCGGCAGGTCCAGGGCGTAGATCTGGATGATGTAGTGGTGCGCGCTGTCACCCACCGGCGGGCATGGGCCCATATAGGAAGTACCGTTGCGGCTGTTGAGGCCGGCCAGCCCTTCCAGGTTCGGCTTGTTGCCGGCACCGGCGGGAATCTGCCGGGTGGTGGGCTTGATGCCGTAATGCACCCAGTGATCCACGCCCTGGCCCTTGGCCCCGTCCGGGTCGTGCATGACGATGGCGTAGCTCAAGGTCCCGGTTGGGCCCGCTGTCCAGCTCAAGGCCGGGGAATTATTGTGCCCGCCACAGCCCTTGGCATCGCTGGCATTGCCGGTGGTGAACAGCCGGTCATCCGAGACCCCGGGAATGTTCAGGGTAAAACGCTCCTGTGCCTGCACGGGAAACTGCAGGCACAGCAGCACGGCACCAGCGGCCAGCCAAGTATTGCGGGAGGCAAAGCGAGACATACGAAAGCACCTTATTTGCGGATGAGATCAGGGTGAGCACAAGACTATAGCCTGCACGAAAGAGCGCACTCCTTCACACCAGGCAAGGGAGCAGATTGAGCTTGAGGACGGGGGTAGTTGTAAATGAATATTTCAGACAGGAATCGCAATGACGACCACCTTCCACGGCCGGCCGGAAAGAGCGGCGGGCCTCAGTCCCGGTGGGCCTGCATGTACTGGCGCAGCAATTGGTTGATCCGCGTCTGGTAACCCGCGCCCTGGCCCTTGAACCACTCCAGCACATCGGCATCCAGGCGAATGGTCACGGCCTTCTTGCCCGGCAGGTGCACCTCGGCGCGGCGAAAGAAATCGTCATTTAGCTCGGGAATATCAGAAGTATCGATGCCCTGGTCATCGGTTTTCGCCAGGCGATCCCAATCAGTTTTCGATCCGTTGGACATAATATTTAGCCTCCCGCTTAGTGGCTTTTCGCGCCGAGATAATGCGCATCGCTTGGCCTCGCCGCTCGGTATGGACCACCACGCCCACCAGGGCCCTGATCCAACCGAGGCTGATCCAGCGTTCCTCGTCGTAGTCCAGGCGCTCATCGCGCAAGGACAGCATCGGGCGCTGAAACATCAGCACCGCATCGTTGAAATCGATGCCGTGCTTGAGGATGTTGGCGTGGTTCTTGGCCTCGTCCCATGCAACGTATATGAGCAATTCCGTATTTACAAATGTACATACAGGCTAGCCGACCAGCAGTAAAAAACACCTGGAAATACAGTCGCTGCGGGCGCTCTGCCAGAGACGCCCGCACTTTCAACTCCAGTCTTCCGCATTCGTGACAGCCGGACCTCAATTTTTCTTAAATTCCTTATCAGCTCAGATCTCTAACAAATCACCAACAATCCCAGCTTTAATATCGTTGCCGTTTTCATACATCAACATTTTCAAAAAGCCGCGCAAGTCCCACTCGGTTTTTACAACACGTTCCACATTGGAGTCGTAATGATAAACTGCATCATCTCCCATTAAAGTCTGAATAAAATAGTACTGAGTCTCAGAAACCCAGGCTAAGACAAATGGCTTATTCAGAAACTCATAATGCCCGGACTCTTGCATCTGACTCAAGAAGTTAACCTGAAAAAGCAAATGAGTACGTACCCGCCAAGACGGGCGATACAATTGGATAAATGAGTCCCCAATCAACCCTCCATCACTTCGCCCCATTTCAAGTAAAAATGACTGTAGTTGACCACTGATACGGATATCGTAAAGCCTCTTGAGTTTCTCCAACTCATCTAGACTATAGCCTAAGAAAACAATATCACCCTCAAGAACACCTTCACTTATAAAAGATCTAACAAATTCACCAATCATGGGGTAACTCTCGAAGTCCCCTGAAAAAACCTCACATTCCAAAGAAGGCTATTTTCAGAAAAAAATTTACTTGCCACCAAAGACCTACTACACAAAGCTGGTTTGGCCACGAAATTTTCTATACACCATTTGATAAATCACCCAAAGCTAAAGTGGTACTACAGGAACTGTCGCTGGTGTGCAGCATTTTGCTGCGAGATGGGTGTGATTTGATGGATGTGGCAGGGCGACGGATGCAAGGGCAGCTATCCGCATAAGCAGACAGAGACATTATAAGTCCGCCTCCTTTAGTCAACCGCTGCGGGCGCTCTACCAGAGACGCCCGCACTTCAACTCCGGTCTTCCGCATTCGTGGTAGCCTTACCTCGATTTCTCTTAAGTTCCTTATCAGCTCAGCCCCCTAACAAATCACCAACAACCTCAGATTTAATTCAGCATCAATATAGCCGCCGCATGCACACATCATAATTTTCAAAAAACCACTTACAACATCACTCTTCTTCATTAGCTCGCGCACGCTGCCCCTTCTCAGGACTAGTCGACAACATCAACATCAAATCCGTCACTATCGAATTGGCTGCCCACTGTAGCCAGGATTACTTTCGATGAGTTTTGAAACTACTCTTTGATCAGCCATAACAATGCCATTAGGTGTAACAATTTCTATTTTCTTTTTACTTCCATGAGCTACCACATCAAAAAAACCGTCAGCATCAATATCGGATCTCTTAGAAGCATATTTGAAGAACTGTTCAGCGTCACCCATAAAATTAATTTGACCGGGGGTCACCGCGCCCGCTGAAACACCTATTTCTTTTGTCGCAACAACTTCCCCTGTTGTACCAGTTCCTTTTGAAAGCTAATCACAATCGGATTAAAGTAACTGGAAACTCAATGTCCTCGCCGTCAACATACATCCAGGATATTGAGAACAGCTTTTTGGATATTTTTTGATCAAATGGCATGAGTGACATCACAAACTCGTCCAATTCGTCACTATACTCAACACCTCTTATATCTGAGTCACCATGCATCTTCCCGGTTAGTTTTCGCTCAATGCCGTCAACTAGAAAAACATAAAGAATTTCCTGAGAGTCCTCAGAATAACAAGTCGACCGAATTACAACGCTACTGCTTATATACGGCTTGCCCATTCCACACGTCCTTAAAGCTATCAATACCCATCTTATATTGAGTTCCATTGAACGGGTCTTTAATCAACACTCGGCCCGCGTCATCAACCCCATTAACAACAACCCAACGCCCTATTTTATTTCCCGAACCCCACATCATTGCACTCCACGAACCTGTTTTATTCAATGCATTAAAACTAGAAGTATCAACAGTATTATCTGCCCAACCCGAGTCAAATTTATCCGGCTTGTTTGCCAACGTACTCATAGAGGTAAGCTCTGTCCCCAGCTCAACTTGAGTAGCAAGAATCCCACGATCTCTCAGCATCATCTCACCGCAGGCAACTCCACAACCTGTGGGAGTAATTTGCTTTACAACATACTGAAGAGCCCCGGCGTGAACCGGGGCTCTTTAATTTTAAGCATTAGATAAAATCAAGACGTCTATATCTGAGAAAACTCTATTAAAGCGTTTTTTGATGACTCAATAACATCAGCCCATTCAGGCTTTGTCAGATAGTCCTCATCCGCAAGACAAGTCCCATATTTATCGAAAACCTTATCAATACTCTTAACAACATCGGAAATTGCTCTTGCTTCGTTTTCCCCTCTAAGCACAATTCCGATCCAAGAACGAGGGTCGGTTGCTAAATCGGTATCATCGTATAAAAAATGAACAGTGTAATTAAACTCATCATAGGCTATATCCGAGTCAGATCTAGACACCCATGCTCTGTATTGATAATCAGCACTGGACAACCCCTCCAAGTAGGAAATCAGTTCGTCTCTCATCGTAGGATATTCTAGTTCGGAGAGTTCCAAGTTTTCCATTTTTTATACTCACTCAATGGGATATGAACTTGCTCTGCATGATCTTTAATAGACCCTATAACAGGTTTACCATCTCTACCTATAACCTGACCATTCGACCTAACAATAACGTGATCCACTTGCTGAGTTGGCTGACTTATATGAGGTTCCCCCTTATCTACCCGAACACCATTTCCTTTGTTTTGGGGGTCTTGCCATCTAAACCCAGTGCCTTTTTTATTTGGAGAAACAGCCCAACTTGCTGGAAATTTATTAATTGTAGTATCTGGTACATCCCAAATTTTTGGTAGTTTACTAACCCCAGTTTCAGCATCTGTCAAAGCACTTGTCGGATTAGGAATCTTGGCGGTTTGCCCTGCACCACCAGCACTCCCTACTTTTGAGAACACTCCCACCATGCTGCCAAGCGTAGCCAGTAAGCTCGCATCCTCTACGACTTGCAACCCAACGCGAACCCAGTTTCCATTAGCCAAATTGACTGCCCGGGTAGCCTCCCCAATTGCCTGACCTATACCTACGCTGTCGCCCGCATACGTCACCGTCGTGACGGCCATATGGGTAGCAACATTGCGCTCACAAGCAGCGTTCCCTTTACATAGAGGCAGCACTTTCTCTGTGTAAACCGCCTGTACGAACTCTTCCCAGCCCGCCTGAGCCTCTTTTGTCTCCAGTCCGCCCTGCCGGTAGGAAGTTTCCTTCCATGTGTCGTAAGTTTTCAGACAAGCTTGCAGCCCTCCGGAATCACCACAGGATGCTTTGAGTTCGTTGCCAAATTCCGCTACTTGGTCCTTACCCAATTGATGGCCAAAAATATTGACCCCTGTTCCTAAATGATTATTTTCCACAGCATTCTTGCCAGCCCCGGCACCCGCAATTGCGCCCGCGCTATCGCCTTTCGCAATTCCCCCCGCAAGCCCAGCGGCTAACGTTGATAGCGCAGCCACTGTCTGCTTTTGTTCTTCACTGAGGGAGCTGGTATCGCTGGTGCCATACAGCTGCTGGGTGATCAATCGAGCAGCCAGCTCTCCACCTGCGGCGCCCGCTTCAGCTCATCACATTCCAGCGTCGGCGCATGGAGTAATGGAAGATAGCTCTATCCGTAATGCTTTATGAGACCGAGACGCTGGATATGGCCGAGAACATCACTGGCTTTGCCGAACGGCTACGCAGCCTTCGCAAGCAGAAAAACCTGTCCCAAACCGAGCTGGGGCAACTGGCTGAACTGCACTACACCCACATTGGCCGCTACGAACGTGGAACTTCACGGCCCAGCGTCGACACTTTGAAGCGTCTGGCCGATGCCCTGGATGTCAGCAGCGATTACCTGCTGGAAGGAGCAAGCGATGAGGCGGCCAAGGCTAAGTTCGAGGAACGGGAATTGTTGCGGCAGTTTCAGGAAGTCGAGCAGATACCCGAAGAAGACAAGAAGGTGGTCAAGACGTTGCTCGATGCCTTCCTGATCAAAAAACACTTGCAGACGCTGACCCGTTAGCCCTGCAAAAAAGACGCGGGCCTTGAGTGCTCTAACACCCAAGACCCGCTAACCACAAGCAGCTAAACAGGAGCTGAATATGGCTAAGGCCGATCATAGGGCAGCCCTGCCCAAAACTGAACGTTTCGCCACCATCGCAGCCGATTTCTACCCGCCGTTGAGTGGCACCGAGTATCCCCAGTACCGACTTGTTCCCCCGCTTCCATTACGTGGGCCTTGGTTGCAGCAGGCGGGATTTGAGGTCAATCAGAAAATCAGAATTGAGGTCAGTAAGAATAGGAGTGAAACATAGAAATCTCCCCGGCTAGCCGGGGAGATTTTCATTCCTTTTCTTCAAGGTAAGGCCAATATTCTGGCCCTTCATCCTTTTTTATCCAAATCCGAGCGCATACAGGGCAAATAATAACATCTTTGCCAGTTGCTTCTATACGATCAAAAAATTCATCAAAAGGAACTCTTCCTTTATCAGCCTGCTCCGCCAAATCATACAGTAGCTTATTTGAAACAAGAGTGAACTCATCTGAAGTAGGAGAGCTAACCAAGCTAATGACATGGGAGCATCTACATAGAAATTTAGACACTTTTACCTCCCTAACAGGCTATTAATAGCTTGCCTATCTAACTGAATAGTTTTTCCCCCTGAGAGAAAATCACTTGCTTCAGAGGAATTGGTTCCCCCCCTTTGTTTTTCCCAAAAGCTGCAGCAGCAGACTTATACATATCTACTTTGCTAAAACTCTCAGGAACGACCACCACCACTGAATTTGCCTGCCCTTGAACAACTTTCTTCTCAATCTCTCGAGAAATAGTCTTAAGGTTCAAATTATTTGGCGCATAAATATCAACCTTCCCAAATCTTTGAGCGTTGAATTCAGCAGTAGGCAAGCCAGATATGCCTTTTTTGCTTGTTTCCAAGGATACATGGATGTCATAGCCAAGATTTTGAGTAGCTTTCAGTCCTTGTTGCTTCGAAGCACTCAAACTTTCAAATGTCTTTCCGTTCTCAAAGGAAACTCTTCATTTTCAGGAAATTACAGAAGTACCAGTTCCTTTTGCCACGATTTCAGTGAGAATAACTAACTATTCTTGGGCATATGACACTGGGGCAGAATTAAAGCCGTTCCAAAACACCCATAATCTTCCACAACGAGAACACTTGAGAGCACTATTCATCTCTCGATAAATCGCCTCCAAATCCACCCGCCCTTGGAACTTGTCAAAGTTCTCATCTGAAATCAAAAGCCATTCAATTGGATTCGGTATCTCACCAAACCTTAACTTATTACCACATTTACAGAGCATTGATGGCATTTCACTTACCTATGATAACGATATCATTGATTTTTTTCGCCCCTGTACCATTAACTCTCCGCAGAACATCTCCCAACTGCTCTCTGGTAACGGTGCTTCTAGATAAATCTAGAACAATCCCCTCAGCTTGCGTATTTTTCTTTGCTATCGCAGAAATTATTCGGTCCGCATTACCCGTTGTAGGGGTATATACATCATAGCTCACACCATCGACTAGAAGATCTGAAGTTTTCCCTTCTGCTCTCGTACCAACAGGACGACGCAGCTCAACTTTTTTACCTTGAGCAGCCATATAGTATGCAGAATTTATCTCTGACTGAGAGAAACTTCCATTTGGATCTATTCGTAGTGTACCTTTTGCAGCTTGCCCCGCAGCCCCACCCGAGCCGTCTGTAACCTTTGAAAGCTTACTACTACCACTGGCCACCCTGCCAAAAGCGGCAATCATGGCAAACTGGACGAGCTCCTCCTTCGATGCACCGTTATTTAGTAAGTTCGTAACACCATTAACATCCACGGGTGCCAGGACCGAACTGATAACACCGTCCTTAAGAGATAACTCGCGAATTTTTTCGTCGCTTAAACCCTGCTTTTTCCACTCGGAAATCTGCTCACTGCTTCTGACTATAGCCAGATACGGGTTGCTGATGGTTCCAATGGGAGTCCAGTCATTTCCGTTGAGGGTATAAATATTCCCAAGAATTCCGCCCCAACCCGAATTTAATTGCCCTTCTTTCGCACCCTCCATCATGATGCGTGCATATTTTCCAAAAAGGAGATTCAGCTCCTCTTGGCTTAGTCCCCCTGCCTGATACAACGCAACCAGGTTTTCTCCGGACTCTTTTTCTCGCTGCCGGTACTCATTGCGTACCGCACGCTCACAACCGCCATCCCCAGCACAAGCAGAAAATTTCTCCTGCAAGTCATTCATACCGCCGATTTTTGCGGCCACCAGTTTTTCATGAAGCGCTACCAAGCTGGTTTCATTCAACTTCTCAACGCCGTACTTATTCGCTAATAAGTTGTTCTCCACAGCATTCTTGCCAGCCCCGGCACCCGCAATAGCACCCGCGCTATCACCTTTCGCAATTCCCCCCGCAAGCCCAGCGGCTAACGTCGATAGCGCAGCCACTGTCTGCTTTTGTTCTTCGCTGAGGGAACTGGTATCGCTGGTGCCATACAGTTGCTGGGTGATCAATCGAGCAGCCAGCTCTCCACCTGCCGCACCCGCAGCGCCCGCTATTGCCGAGTTACCTTGGGCCTGGGCAACGGCAGCTCCCAGCACCGCGTGAGCCATGGTGTTGAGGGCTGGATTGTCACCTGTGGTTTTCTTGATCAACTGCGCCAGGTACGGTGCCGAGGCGCCAGCCAGAGCAGAGCCGATATCTCCACCGGCCAACCCTTGCAAGGCAGCGGTCACCGCTTGAGCTACTCGCTGGTAATCCCCGCCCGTACCGTACTTGCCCATAACTTGCTTGTAGGCGTCAGTGGCAATCAGCTGCTTCTGGTAGTTCTCAACTTCCTCTTTGCTGGCATTTTTCCCAGGTCGATGGATTCCTAGTTTCTCCAGCTCATCGCTCGCGTCTTTATCCGCCTTAAGCTGCCCCTCGGTCCGAACAATGTCCGTCACCTGAGTGCCAATCTCGCCAATCAGCTGCACCTCCCGCAGGCGCTTCTGCTCCTTCTCCTTGTCGAAGATCGGGCTGATGCTGCCATTGGCGTGTTCGACGTCGCGGCTGAGGGTGGCAACGTCCTGCTTCTGCTGGCCTGGATCACGAATGTCCAAGGTGCCGTTGGAGATTGCCGATGAGGTCGTGCCGCTGGCGCTGCCGCCGTGGTTGTAGGCGATCAACATGCCGCTGGGCATGTTGCTGGTGAAGCCGTCAGCACCGCCGTTACCGCTGCTGACGCTGGCGCTCTGCATCTGGCTTTTGTATTCGGCCTCGTTCTTGAGGTCGCTCCAGCCCAGGGTGCCGGTGCTCAGGCGGTTTTTGTCGGCTTCTGCGGTACTGGCGATGACGCTGCCATCGAGCTGGGTGTGCTTGCCCACTTCAACCTGATAGCCACCCTTACCGGCGAACAACCCGGTCTGTTCCTGCACGCTCTGGTACTTGGAGTCGATCTTGCTCTGGCTGACGCTGACCGAAGCGCTGCCGGTCATCGTGCCGAACGTGAAGCTGGCACCGCCGCTGACATTGCTCTGCTTGGACTTGTAGTCGTCGGTGTCTTGCAGGCTTTGCAGCGTGAGGTCGCGCCCGACCTTGGCCGTGATCTTGTCCGCATTGACCTGCGCGCCCTTGAGCGCGGCGTCCCGCCCACTGATCAGGCTTGCCTGGTTACCGGCGTCCAGGGTGGTCTCGGTCCAGGTGGTACCGGTGCCTTTTTCCTTGCCCACGCCCTTGTTGCCGTTGGCGAAGATGCTCAGGCCTGCGCCGTTGGGGCCAACGCCCAAGCTCACGCCAATGGCGCCGCCGCTGCTGCTGTTCTTGCCATCAAGCTTTTGCCGGTTGGCCGCGGCCTCAAGCTGAATGTCACGCTCAGCGGCGAGCAGCACGTTATTACCCGCCTTGAGTTGGCTGCCTTGCACGCGGATATCGCCATCCGCCCCTGCGGTACCGCCACCGGCAGCCACAATGGAAAGGTTGTTGCCACTGGTCAGGCTACTGCCCTGACTGACCACCTGCTCCTGAGTCTGCTTGGAACTGGACTGCTGCGAGCCCAGGGAAATGCTGATACCGACGAACTGGCCAATGTTATCGCCGTTCATCCCGCCGCCCTGTTGGGCCGCTTGCCAGGCCTGGACACCGGTCAGGCCAGCCTTGATGCCTTGCAGGGCAGAGAGGCGGCTATCGTCCTCCTCCTTGGCTTGCTTGGTGGTCTGGTACGCGGCGTCGACGGCACTGCCGACGGTTCCGGACAGCGCCAGGGTCAGGCCGCTGGTCTTGGTCTTGGAGGTTTGCTCGCTCTTGTTGTGATTTTCCGCCGCGAGGATGTTGACGTTCTGCCCGACGAGACTGATGTCCTTGCCGGCGATGACGTCGGAACCTTTAAGAGTCAGGTCCTTGCCGGCCTGGATGTCGACGTTGCCCAGCACACTGCCAATGGTGCTGGCCTTGGCGTTTTCGGTGGTGCTGGACGAGGTGTTCTGAGCGCTAGTTGAACCCAGGGTGAAACCAATCCCGCCACTGCTCAACAAGCCGGACTTTTTCTTCGATGTCGAATGGCTTTGCTCGTAGGTTTCGGTGGCGCTATCGATCTCGACATTGCGCCCTGCAACCAGGCTGGTGGAGTGGGTGGAGACAATATCGCTGGCGGTCGCGCCAATATCCTGGCCGGCGCGGATGACCACCGTATCACCACTGACGGAGGAGCCCTGCTGGGTGACGGAGTTGCTGCTGTCGATCCGTGTTTTTTGGCTGCTGGACAGCCCGGAACTGCTGGTCTTGGTCTTGCGGTAATAGCTGTAGTCGCTGTTCTGCCCAGCGCTGAGGTTCACATCACCGCCCGCATAGAGATACGCCTCATCCCCCGCCGTCACCCGGCTGGCCGTCAGCGCAAGGTCCTCACCGGCCTTGAGCGCCACATTGCCGCCGGCGACCAAGGTGGTGCCCACCTGCTGAACATGATCCTCCTGGCTGGTGACCTTCTTGGTCTTGCTATACGCATGCTGCTCATTGGCCGCTGAAACCAGGCTCAGGTTTTCCGTGGCGGTCATCGCCACATCGCGCTTGGCTTCGATCTGGCTGGCGATGGCGGTGATGTCGCGCCCGGCGCTGATGGCCAGGTCGCGACCGGCCTGCAGGCTGGAGCCGTTCTGGGTCACGCTGAGGTCGTTGTAGCGCACGCCGCGGTCGTTGCTGACCACCTGTTCCACAGCGCTCAGGTTGACGTCGCGACCGGCCTTGAGGCTGGTGTCGGCTCCGCTCTTGAGTACGCCGCCGTTGTTGTTGATGTCGCGCCCGGCACTGATCACCAGGTTGTTCGCCGCTTCTACCCGGGCGGCGTTATCGACGAAGTCGCGCTGCTGGGCGTAGCTGCCGTTGCTGCTCTGGTGCGAGGTCAGGGTGCGCTCGTTGATGACGTCGCCCCGGGTTGCGGCGAGGCTCACGTCACGCCCGGCGATGATGCCGCCGGCCTTGTTCACCAGGTCGTTGCCGGCCAGCAGGTCAAGGCGATTACCGGCCTCCACCAGGCCGCTGTTGACCAGGTTCTGGCCGGCCTGGGCCGAAAGGTTGTGAGTGGCGCGCAGGGTGCCGACGTTGTTCAGGTCCTGGCCGGCGATCAGGTTGACGTCGTTCCCGGCGATCAGGGCGCCATTGGGCGCCAGGCGGTTGTCGGAGTGGGCCAGGTAGAGCACCGGCACCAGTACCTGCTCGCCGTTGACCTCGGCGTTTTCCAGCCAGACGATATCGTGGGTCAAGGCCGCGACCTGCTCGGAGGTCAGGGTGACGCCGACCGCCAGGTTGAGCCTGTCCTTGCTCTTGATGGCGTTGTCCATCAGGTACTTGAACAGCTTTTCGTCGGTGTCCTGGCCGGCGAGGTAACGCTGGCCAGTGCGGGCCACCACCGCCTGCTGGATGAGTTTCTGCTCGTAGAAGCCGTCACCCAGGCGTTTGGCACTTTCGTCCGGGTTGTAACCGAGGTTGGACAGCAGGTAGTCCGAGCTCATGAACTGCTTGAGGTCGGTGAGTGCCGGGTTGGTTTCGATCAGGTATTTGTGCGGATTGCTGCGCACACTGCTGTCCGGCAGGCCCTGGACGCGCTCGATGCGGATGGGCGCGGTGGGCTGCCCGTTGAGGGCCATGGGCTGGCTGATGCCGTCATCGACGGCCGCACGACCCGGCAGCACCGGGCCAGGAGTCGTTCCGGCTCCCGGGAGGGCGGCGTTGATCGCGCTGGCATCGGTACCGATGTTGACGATCTGCCGGTGGTTGGTGCTCAGGTCGCCCGAGCGGCTGGCTATCTGCTGCGCATCCGCAATACGGATGTCTTGCACTTGCGCCACCGGCAGCGCCTGTTGGCGCTGTGCGGTGTTCAGGGCGCCGCCGCCCAGGGTCCAGGTTTGCGGGCCGGTGGTGGTCGGTGTGCTGCCGCCTTGGCCGCTGAGACGGAACAGGCCGTTCTGTCCGCTCGGCAAGCTGAAGCCAGGCAGCGCCAGCGGGTTGACCTGTTGTTGGGCCAGGTCGGGTGGCAATTGCTGATTGAGGGTGACGCGAGTGGAGAAAGCACCGCCCGGTGCATCGGTATTAATGCGCGCACCACTGCCCACGTAGGTATAACCAGGGCGCACCACACTGTTATTGATACCGTTGCCGGCATTGATGCTCACCGCTCCCCCGGCCTGCATCACCGCGGCATAGCTTTGGTCACCGCCAGCCAGCTTGCGCGTGCTGCCAAGGTGCACCCACTCTCGCTCGGTCATGCCGATAAAGCCGGCCATTGCCCCTTGCAGGCCACCCAGATCGTTGGGGGTGTAGCCGCCGCTCTGGAACCAGTACTTGTTGGTGAAAGCGTTGGCCACGTTGTACCAGGAGCCGGCATTCTTGGCCCGTGCCGACATGAACACCCGAGTGGTTTCGGTTTCGCCGGTCTCCACGCCGCTGTTGGTCAAGTTGTTGACCGTGGCCACAAGGTTGCCGGCCGCCGCGATGGTGCTGCTCTGGTTCAGCAGGTCGCCGCCCTTGATGTTCAAGTGAGCACCGGAGGTGATGCTCGACGCCGCACTGGCTTCGGTGACCTCGAACTTGTCGCGCTGGACGATCTCCCAGACGTGGTTGCGCTTGCCGCTGCAGTCGCCGGCGTTGACCCCTTCGATACAGCCGATCTCGCCAATTCGCGCGGTATAGATGCCCTGGTTGTCGGTTTTCAGCACCGCACGCACGTTCTCAATGGTGCTGGCCGCGAGGCCCATGGAACCATCGCTCTGCAATGAGCCAGAGCTGTTGACGATACGGCTGGCCAGGGTGCCCTGGCCGTCACGGTCGACGGTCAGGTTGCCGAGGCTGTACACATCGGCATAGCTGTTGGTCAGGCTATCGACCCGCAGGCCCATGTCGCCGCCACTGAACAGCAGCCCATGGTCATTGAGCAGGGCCCCGGTGGTCAGGATCAGGCCCTGGGCCGCTCCGAGAGTGCCCTGATTGTTCACACCGCCAGCGCTCAGGTTCAGTTGGGCGCCAGAGGTCAGACGCCCGGCGTTGTTCAGTTGGCCAGCGACGCTGATGCGGGTGTCACCGCCACCGGCAAGACTGGACGGGGCATCGAGGTTGACCTGGGCCGCGCCGAGGGCCAGGGTGCCGCGGCTGCTCAAGCGGCCGTTGCCCGAGTAGGTGCCGCTCAGGTTGAGGTTGAGGCTGCCATCGCTGGCGATCAGCCCCTCGTTGCTCCAGTTGCCGCCGCTACCGATGAAAGCATCGCTGGCCAGCAGTTGGCCGCTGGCGCTCTGGCTGAAATTATTGACGTTGACGGTCAGGCGCCCGGCCTGAATCACGCTGCTGTTGTTCCAGCTATCGGCATTCAAGGCCAGGCCGCCACGGGTGACGATGCTGCCGCCTGCGCCGGTGACGTTGCCGGTGGAAATGTCGAAGGTGCCGCGGCCCACATGCAGCAGGCTACCACCGCCGTTGAGGAAGTGGCCTACCCCCAGGCTCAGGTCACTGTTGGCGCTTTCCAGGGTGCCGTTACGGTTGTCGAACTGCCCGCCGATCTCGAAGCGAGTGCTGCCACCACTGCCCAGGGCCCGCAGTTGGCCGGTCTGGTTATCAAGGCTGGCGGCCTTGATTGACAGGCTGCTGTCGCTTTCGATGATGCCCAGCCGGTTGTTCAGGGCGCCGCGCAGATCGAGGTCGATGCGCTGGCCAGCGATCTGTCCATCGTTGTCGCCGCTGTTGTCGAAATTGCCGCCGCTGACCTGGACCAGGCCCTTGGCATAGAGACCGCCGTTGCGGTTGTCGAAGTCGCCGGTGGTGATCAGTGCATCGCCGGTTTGCGCGGAGATCCGCCCGCCGTAGTTGTCGATACCGGCCAGGGCCTTGAGGCTCAAGCGCTGGGCCTGGGTCACGCCGCCCTGACGGTTATTGTTCAGGTCATAGCCGTTTTTCAGCACGCCTCGAAGGTCGGCGACCATTGCCCCTTGCAGGCTGGAAAGTATCCCACCGCGGTTGTCCAGGTTGCCGGTGCCGATGTTCAGGTCGCCGTTCTTGGCCAGGATGCGCCCGCTCTGGTTGTCGAGGTCGCCGGTGCTCAGGTTCAGCGCACCCTGGCTCTGCAGGGTGCCCTTGGCATTGGCGAGGCTGGCAGCCTGGACGTGCAGGTCGCCGTTCTGGCTATAGATCAAGCCATCGCCACTGTTGTGCAGCGTGCCATCCACGGTCAGGGTCAGTTGATCGTTGGCCGCGACGGTCCCGCGATTGCGGTTGTCCAGGCCGCTGCCGAGCAGCGTCATCAGGCCCTGGCTGGCGATCTGGCCGCCCTGGTTGTCGATCTGGCCGGCGCGCTCGATGCGCAGCGGGCCACCGCTGGCCAGCTTGCCGCCGCTGTTGGCCAGGGCGCCCAGCAGGCTAAGGGTCACAGCAGCGTTGCCCTTGAGGCTGCCGTTGCGGTTGTCCAGGCTTGTGGCGCGAAGGCTCAAGGCCTGCTGCGCACTGATCCCGCCACCAGCGTTGCCCAGGGTCATGGCTTGCACCGTCAGGGCCGCGCCGCTGTCGATCAGCCCCCCCTGGGCGTTGTCCAACAGGCCGCTGACGTCGAGAGTCTGTTCACCGGCGCTGGAAAGGATGCCGCCGCTGTTGTCGAGGTTGGCCGCCGTCACGCGCAGGGCCTTCTGGCTGACCAGGGCACCGGCGCCGCTGTTCTGCAGGTCACCACCGACCTGCACCTCGACCCCGCCACTGCGACTGGACAGGGTGCCCAGGTTACGGTTGTCCAGGCTGCCCAGGTTGGCGCTCAGGCCCTGCCAGCCCGATACCAGGCCGCCCTGGTTGAGCAGCTCCCGGGCCTTGAGGTTCAGTTGGTCATTGCTGATCAGTTTGCCGGCGCTGTTGTCCAGGGTACGCGCCGTCAAGTCCAGGCCCTGGCGGCTGGAAACTTCACCGTTGCGGTTATTCAGGTCGCGCAAGTGGGCGATGGTCAGGGAGCCGTCGGTGCTGATCAGGCCGGCGCTGTTGTTCAAGTCACCTGTGGCACTGCCCAGGTCCACGGCGATGGCGCTGCCCAGCAGCGACCCGCCCTGGTTATCCAGCGCACTGCTGCCGATGGTCAGGCGGTCAGCGGCATTGATCAGGCCTTGCTGGCTGTTGTTCAGGGCGCCGGCCAGTTGCAGGTCAAGAGCACCACGGCTGGTGAGCGTAGCGCCGCTGTTGTCCAGGCTTGCGGCCCGGATATCCAGGCTCGCGGCGGCGATCATGCCCTTGAGGTTGCCCAGGGCCTGGTCGATGCGCAGGGTCAGGGCCTGATTGCTCAAGACCTTGCCCTGGCTGTTGTCCAGGCGCTCGGCGGCCAGGCTGAAGGCTTGCGCCGAGGAAATCTCGCCGCCCTGGTTGTTCACCTCCTTGAGGTTCTTGAGCATCAGCAACGGTGCGTTGATCAGGCCCTGCTGGTTGTTCAACTGGCCATGATTGAGGTCCAGGCTCAGGGCGGTGTTGCTGAACAGTTGGCCGCCCTGTTGGTCAAGACCGCTGACACTGGCGCTCAAGGCACCGTCGCTGGCGATCCGGCCGCCGTCCTGGTTGGTCAATTGGGCGCTGCTGAGGGTCAGGCTGTCGCCACCGCTCAAGCGGCCTTTGTGGCTGTTGTCCAAGGCCCCGGTGCGAACGCTGGCGGTGGCCTTGGCGCTGATGTTGCCCTGGTTGCGGTTATCCAGGCGGGCGCTATTGAGCAGCAGCGCGCCATCGGTAACGATCACCCCGCCCTGATTGAGCAGCGCACCGCCGTGCTCCAGGGTCAGCGCCCCGGCGCTGGAGACGCTGCCGCCGCTGTTGTCCAGTTCGGCACTCTTGAGCCCCAGGCGGCCTTCGGCGCTGATCAGGCCCTGGCGGTTGTCCAGGAGGCCCAGCAGCTCGGCCTTGAGTTGTTGCTCGGTAAGCAGCGCGCCACCGTGGTTGTCCAGGCTGTCGCCACTGAGGGTCAGCCCGGCCTTGCCCGAAAGCAGGCCCTGGCTGCGGTTGATTACTTGCGCCACCGTCAGCTCCAGGGCGCCCTCGGCCAGAACCTTGCCGCCCTCGCTGTTGGCCAGGCGAGTGCCGTCCAGGCTAACGTCGGCCTTGCTCGACAGCTCACCGCCCCGGTTGTCGACGGCCCCGATCTTGAGCGCCAGCCCTTGGGTAGCGCCCACCAGGCCGCCCTGACGGTTATCAAGGCTGTCGGCCACCAGTTCCAGACGCTGGGCAGCCATGAGCTGCCCCCCCTGGTTGTTCAAGGCAGCCACCTTGGCCTGGACATCGGCCTTGCCGGAAATCTGCCCTTGGCTGTTGTCCAGGGCACCTACCGTCAGGCTCAGCTGTTCATCAGCGATTACTGTGCCTTGCTGGTTGGCCAACTGGCCGTCGACGCGCAGGGTCTGAGCGCCCAGGCTGCTGATCAGCCCCTCACTGTTGTCCAGTCGATGGCTGCGCAGGTCTAGAGTCTTGGCCGAAACCAGCCCCTTGAGGTTGCTCAGCGCCTGCTCGATACGCAGGGTCAGGCCTTGCTGGCTGATCAGCTTGCCGCTGCTGTTGTCCAGATTGCCAGCGGCCAGGGTGAAGGCCTGGGCGCTGGAGATTTCACCGCCCTGGTTGTTCACGTCCGCCAGGTTTTTCAGCACCAGTAGCGGGGCGTTGATCAGCCCCTGGTGATTGGTGAGTTGCCCTTGATTCAGGTCCAGGGTCAGGGTGCTTTTGCTGAACAGTTCGCCGCCCTGTTGATCGAGACCGCTGAGGCTGGCGGTCAGGGCTTTTTCGCTGGCGATCCGGCTGCCCTGGCCATTGCTGACCTGGGCCGCCTTGAGATCGAGGCTGTCGCCGCTGATCAACTGCGCACCCTGGGTGTTGTCGAAAGCCCCGGTGCCGACCCGGGCCGCCCCCTTGCTGCTGAGCAAGCCTCCCTGGCTGTTGTCCAGGCTGTGGCTGGTGATTCCAAGCTCACCATCGGTGGTGATCGAAGCATTGCGGTTGAGCAACGCGCCGGCGCTGGTCAGGGTCAAGGCCGCGGCGCTGGAAAGTTTGCCGCCGCTGTTGTCCAGGCTGCCGACCTGGGCCGCCAACAGGCCTTCGCTGCTGATCAGCCCCTGCTGGTTGCTCAGGGCATTGTCCAGGCGAATAGCCAGCCCTTGCTGGGCCACCAGGCGGCCCAGGTGGTTGTCCAGGCTTTGCCCGTCGACTGCAACCCTGCCTTTGCCAAACAGCAGGCCCCGATTCTGGTTGATGACCTGCGCCACTTTCAGGCCCAGGTCGGTGCCGGCAAGCAGCTTGCCGCTGTCGCTGTTATCCAGGCGTGTGCCCAGAAGGCTCAGCCCTTCGGAGCTGGAGATTTCCCCGCCGCGGTTGTCGACCTCGGCCACTTCGAGTGTCAGCGCTTTTGTGCTGCCTACCAGACCGCCATCGCGGTTATCCAGAGTGGCGCCATTGAGGCTCAGGTCGCCCTGGGCCACCAGCTCGCCGCGCTGGTTGGTCAGTTGGCTCACCCGGGCCAGCAACCCGCTCTTGCTGGAGAGGCGCCCGCCACTGTTGTCCAGGCTGGTGGCATCCAGGCGCACGGGGCCTGCGGCACTGAGCAGGCCGCCACGGTTATCCAGGTGCGAGCCGTTGAAGTTGAGCGCCGCCAAGCTGCTGAGCAGGCCCTGTTGACGGTTGTCGAGCCGGCCGACCTCAAGTTGCAGGGCCTGGTCCGCGCGCACTTTGCCGGCGCGGTTGTCCAGGCGAGCGGCCTGCAGATCGATCGCTCCCTTGGCACTGATATCGCCCTGCTGCCGGTTATCCAGCAGCCCGTCGATGCGGGCTGTCAGTCGGTCGTCACTGACCAGGCTGCCTTGGTGACTGTTGTCCAGGCTGGCGGCCTTGAGGTGCAGGTTCTTGCCGGCGCCAAGCACACCCTTCTGATTGTTCAGCGCCGCACTCAGGTCGATGTCCAAAGCCTGATCACCGCCGACCTGGCCGTCGCGGTTGTCCAGGCTCGTGCCCTTGAGGGTGGTGGCGCCGAGGCTGGAAAGTTCGCCACCATGGTTGTTCGCCGAGCCACTCAGGCTCAAGGCCAGGTCACCTCGGCTGGTGACGATGCCGTCGTGGTTATCCAGGGTTGCCGCGCCAATATCCAGGCCACGGGCGGAAATCAGGCCGCCGATATTGCTCAGTGCCTGATCCAGGCGCAGGGTCAGGGCCTGGTTGCCGAGCAGTTTGCCGTGGCTGTTGTCCAGGCTTCGAGCCATCAAGGTAAAGGCCTGGGCACTGGAAATTTCGCCCCGCCGGTTGTCCACGCTGTCGAGATTTTTCAGCGTCAGTCGAGGCCCGTTGATCAAGCCGCCCTGGTTGTTCAGGTGGCCCTGGTTCAGGTCCAGAGCCAACGAGGTAACACTGGTCAGGCGCCCGCCGTCGTGCTGGTCCAGGCCGGTGACGCTGGCCGTCAGTGCCTGGTTGCTGGCGATGCGGCCAGCATTACTGTTGTCGACCTGCCCCGCCTTGAGGTCCAGGGTTTGCAAGCTGACGAGCTGACCCCCACGGTTATTGATCGCGCCGGTGGCAGTCAGGCTCAGGTGCCTGCCAGCGGATGCCAGGCCGGCCACGTTGTCCAGGGTGGCCACCTGCAGGCTCAGGTTATCGAGGCTGGAGAGTTCGCCGCCATGGTTGTCCAGCTGGCCCACCTGAGCGCTGAGGTTGGTTCGGCTGTTGATCAGGCCGCCCTGAGCGTTCATCAGTTGGCTGACGGCAAGATCGGTGTTTGCGCTGCTTAGCACCCGGCCCTTGTTCTGGTTATCCAGGATCCCGGCCTTGACCGTCACTTGCCGCTGCCCGCTCAGGGTGCCGCCCTGGTTGTTCAGGGTCTGGGTGGTCGTGACCGTCAGATCACGGCTGGCCACCACGCTCTTGCCGCTGTTGTTCAGGTTTTGCGCCGTCAGGGTGACATCACCGTTCGGGTTGCGGCTGTTGTCGAGGTTGACCCCGGCTTCGATGATGCCGTGGTTGTTCAGTTGCCCGCCGCTGCCCAGGTTGATGCTGTTGGCCGCCGCCAGGGTGCTGTGGTTGTTCAGGTCGTCTTGGGTTTGCACCTTGAGGTCGGTGCCGGCGTAGACCGCGCCCTGGGCATCCAGGCTTTGCGCCTTGATCGCCACCGCGCCCTTCTCGGCAGAGGCTTCGGCCATGCGCAACTGCCCATTGGCATCCAGCTGAATATCGCCACCGC